>Ga0315900_10002024_pt1 | contig 31776 bp, 31 predicted proteins | sample LakEriMetagenome_FD_203521 | JGI IMG/M metagenome (GOLD analysis project Ga0315900, IMG submission 203521) | Freshwater fungal communities from buoy surface, Lake Erie, Ohio, United States - Buoy 12 MA114 | ecosystem: Environmental > Aquatic > Freshwater > Lake > Lake biofilm | place: USA: Lake...
GCGGCAGAAGCCCATGGGCTGTGGACACGCAGCCATGGCCCGCCGGCGGCGGCGTGCACACCAGCCGCTCCACGCCGAGATGGAGCAGGCCCGCGCACACCCCCACCACGTCGACCAGCGCGTCGACGGCCCCCACCTCGTGGAAGTGCACCTGCTCGGGGGCATGGCCGTGCACGGCGGCCTCGGCCTCGGCCAGCAGCGTGAACACGGCCAGCACCCTGCGGCGCAGGGCTTCAGGCCAGGCCGCCCGCTCCAGCTCGTCCCGCAGGTTGCCCCAGGTGCGGTGGCTGGCCGGTGGCCGCGGCAGAACCACCTCCAGATGGCGGCCCCGCAGGCCGGCGCTGCGGCGCTCCTCCACCACCAGGCGGTATTCGCCCTCCAGGCCCAGCTCGTTCAGCGGCTGGTGCACCGCCGCCTCGGGCACGCCCAGGTCGAGCAGGGCCGCCAGAAGCATGTTGCCGGCCAGCCCGGTGGGGGTGTCCAGCACCGCCAGGGTCATGGCGGCGCGCTGTGGCCGAGCCGCGGTGCCGCCGCCAGGAGGCTGGCCGCCTCCCGCTCCAGCAGGGGGCGGTGCCGGCGCAGCCATTGCTCCACCTCGCGCCGCGCCCGGCGCTGCTCGCGCTGGGAGGTGTCCACATCGAACCCCGAGAGGCCCCAGAGCCGGCCCAGCAGGCCGCGGTCGTCGCTGCCCCCCAGGCTGTCGCCGTAGACCAGGCTCTCCGCCACCATGCCGGCCTGCAGCACCCGGCTCCAGCGGCGCAGCTCCTCGGCCGGCAGCTTGGCGTGATCCGGCACCGCCAGCTGGGTGCTGCCGTTGCTGGCGAGCCCCGCCCGCAGACAGGCCAGGCTGCCCACCAGCACCCGCTCCACCGCCATCCCCTGGTCGTTCGCCACCAGCACGTGGCCCGCCTCGTGGATGGCGATCCGGCGCAGCCGCGCTTCACCTCCGGGCAGGGCTTCGGCCAGCAGGTGCCCGCCCCGGCCGCCGAAGCGCGCCGCATCGAGGCTGAGGCTGCCCAGGCCCAGCAGGGTGAGCAGGCTGATCCACCAGGGGGAAACGCCGAGGGCCGGGCCCAGCACCGCCAGGAGGCTCACCAGGGCCACCGCCAGGCCAGCGTGCAGGGGATGGGTCATGGCCGTTGCTCAGCCCTCCTCACGGCCGGGTTCAGGGGGCCGGCCGGCCCACGGCAGTGCGGTGGCCGCCCCCCTGGCCTGGCCTGCGGCCACCGCCGCTGCCCGCACCGGGCTTGCGGGCGGTGGTCTTGCGGCCGCCGCGGCTGCCGCGCTGGGCCACCGGGCCGATCACCTCGAAGCGCTCGAGCTGGAGCTCCTGCCCCTGGCGGCGCATGTCGAGGGCCACGAAATGGCGCAGATGCTCCAGGGGGATCTCTCCCTTGAGCTGCAGCTTGAAGGGCGCCGGCTTGCTGCCGTCTGCCCGGGGCATCTGGCGCACCTTCACCACCAGATCGCCGCTCTCGGGCCGGGTGTAGATCAGCTCGCCGCGGATCGAGAAATAGCCATCCCCCTCCGGCAGGGTGTCGCCGGCGGCGGCGGCCGCCGTGGCGTTCTGGTCGAGGGTGCTGGGCTCCCAAACCCCCACGAGCTGCAGATGAAGTCGGTTGTCCTCCCGGCCGCGCGGGTACACCACCCAGAGATGGGGCGTGGCCAGATCCAGGTGCCGGCGGATCAGGGTGAGCAGCCGGCCCAGCACCACGGCTTCAATCTCGCTGCCGTCATCGCCCACGAGAAAACCGCGGGTGATCTGATCCGGATCGGCCGGTCGGTAGATCCCCCGCACCACGCCGATGGCCCTGTACTGCATCGGCTCGGTGACCGGCGGGATGGGGTGCTGACGCATGGCTTCGCGAGGAGGGCGATCCGGCCGCAGACCGCATCTGCGGGCCAATGTAGTGGGGTTGCCGAGGGAGCCTGGCGGCAGACTGGGCTGCGGTGACGCTCCCGCCCATGCCATCCCCAGCCCGTCGGACGGACCAGAGGGTCGGGCTGGTCGTGGTGACAGTGGCGGTGGCCGCCCTGGCGGCCGGCTGGTGGCTGGGCGCCTGGCAGCGGGGAACGCCGGACGGCAGCGAGCGCACGCTCGACGCCCAGGTGGACAAGCTGCTGCCGCTGGTGCAGCGCGGTGAAGCCAGCGCGGCGGAGCAACAGCGGCTGCTGGAGCTCCTGGTGGCCCTGAACCGCAAGGCCGAGGCCACGAGGCTGCTGGAGGCCCTGGCCGACCGCCATCCCGAGCGCTGGAGCCTGCGCCTGCTGCTGGCCCAGCTGCGTCGCGAGCAGGACGACCGCAGTGGCGCCGAGCGTGAACTGCGCCAGCTGCTCGCCCTCCAGCCCGACCGGGTGGAAGCGCTGCAGCTGCTTGCTCTGCTGCAACTGGAGACCGGCCGCGGCGCCCAGGCGCTCTCCCGGGTGAAGAACGCCTACAACCGGTCGACCAAGCCCAGCCTCGAGCCGCGGGCCCTCGGCCTCGGCCTGCTCCTGGCCAACCTGCAGCAGCGGCAGGGCAGCGCCGCCCAGGCGGAGTCGACGCTGATGCGACTGGCAGCCGACTTCCCCGAGGATCCCCGGCCGCTGCTGGCCCGGGCCCTGCTGCAGCAGGAACAGGGAAACCTGGCGGGAGCCCAGACCAGCCTGGCCCAGGCGCGGGAGCTGACCCAGGGGTCGATGGGCGAGCAGATCGACCGACTGGCGACGGCCTGGGGGCTGGAGAGCCTGAACAAGCAGGCCCTCCGCAAGCGGGGCGCCAGCGACGGCAAGCCGCAGCGACCTAGGGAGTCGGCGTCGGCGACCCCGGCTTCGGGGTCGCCGCCTGGCGCTGGAAATCCTTGAGGGCGGCGTCGACGGCGTCGCCGGGCGGGGTGGCGTCATCCATGGCGGTGCCGCGGCGCATCCGGTTCATCAGATCGATCGGATTGGTGGTGTCGAGCAGGCCGCCGCTGCGGTTCGGACCGGTGCCGAAGTTGAGCTCCCGTTCCTGCAGGCCGGTGCCGAGGGTCTGGCCGTAGCCCTGCTGCTGGGCGCCGGCGGGCTCGATCAGCAGCGTGCCGCCCAGAAGGGCGAGCGTGAGCACCGGAGCGGCGAGCGGCCCGGAGCGCAGGATCAACGGCAGGGAGATCACGTGGGAGGGGGCCATGACGGGCATCGGGATCGGTATGGGGTTGGGTATGGCGAGCGGCAGCGGAATCGGCGGCGGTGCTGGCGGTAAAGGCGACGGCGGTGATGGCGACGGCGGTGTCGGCGGCAGGAGCGGCGGCGGCTCGGTCGTCGCAGACAGTCGTCATGCTAGAGGCGCCTGTCGCCTGCGGGAGTGCCGATGCGGATCGCCACCTGGAACGTGAACTCGGTGCGCACGCGCCTGGACCAGGTGGTGGCCTGGCTGCGGCTGGCCCAGCCCGATGTGCTCTGCCTGCAGGAAACGAAGGTGGCCGATGCGCTCTTCCCGCACGCGGCCTTCGAGGCGCTGGGCTACCGGGCGGCCATCAGTGGTCAGAAGGCCTACAACGGCGTGGCCATCCTCAGCCGGCAGCCGCTCGAGGACGTGCGCGTCGGCTTCGCAGCCCTGCTGCCCCACGACGGCGAGGCGGCGGCGCTGGGCGAGCAGCGGCGGCTGATCAGCGCCCTGGTCGAGGGCGTGCGGGTGCTCAACCTGTACGTGCCGAACGGCAGCGCCCTGGGCAGTGACAAATACGCCTACAAGCTCGCCTGGCTCGGCTGTCTGCGGCGCTACCTCGCGGTGCAGGCGGCCGAGGCCGATCCCCTCTGCATGCTGGGCGATTTCAACATCGGTCCGGAGGACCGCGACCTGCACGATCCCGCCCGGCTCAGCGGCGGGATCATGGCCAGCGGGCCGGAGCGGCAGGCGCTGCGGCAGGTGCTCGGCTCGCAGCTGCTGGATGCCTTCCGCCTGTTCGAACCCGGCCCCGGCCACTGGAGCTGGTGGGACTACCGCAGCGGCGCCTGGGAGACCGACCGGGGCTGGCGGATCGATCACATCTATCTCAGCGCAGACCTGGTGGCCTGCGCCACCGGCTGCGTGATCGACCGCGCCCCCCGCGCCAATCCCCAGCCCAGTGACCACACCCCGGTGGTGGTGAATCTGGCCTGGCCCCCCGAGGTGGAGGAGGACGCAGGGGAGGATGCCAGCTGGCTCTGACAGGGAAGCCAGTGCCGCTGCCGGCAGCGGCCCATCTGCCTAACCTGGGCTGGCTCCCCTCTGACCCCGCGCGCGTGGAGATCGACCGCCCCGGTGCCCATGCCCTCACACCCGAACAAGAGAAGCTGTTCGAGGAGGCCCGGGCCACGCTGCACCGGAAGGCCCTGCAGGGAGGGCTGCACCTGGAGGACATCCGCCAGATCGTGGCCGCCGTGCGGGCCCATCCCGAGATCAGCCATGCGGTGGTGCAGCTGCTGATGGACGAGGTGTCCGTGCTGCAGGGGGCGGATCCATCCCTGCGGCTGCTCAACCTCGACGACTGAGCCACGGCCTGGGTTCAGAGCACCACGGCTTCCGCCGGCAGGGTGACCCCCTCAGCTCGCAGCACCTGCACCCGCCGGGCGGATTCGCCGCAGGTGCGAGGGGTGGGGAACAGCTTGCCGGGATTGGCCAGCCCTTCCGGATCGAACGCCCGGCGCAGCAGCTGCTGGGTGGCCAGATCGTCGGGGCCATACATCCACTCGAGGTAGCAGCGCTTGTCGCTGCCCACGCCGTGCTCGCCGGTGATGCTGCCGCCGGCGTCCACGCACACCCGCAGGATGTCGGCCCCCAGCTGCTTCACCCGCTCCCGGATGCCCGGCTCGCCGTCGCGGTAGAGGATCAGCGGATGCAGATTGCCGTCGCCGGCGTGGAACACGTTGGCCACGGGCAGGCCGGCGCGGGCGCTGAGCTGCTCGATCGCCGCCAGCACCCGCGGCAGGGCGCTGCGGGGAACCACCCCGTCCTGGAGGTAATAGCTGGGATAGCGGCGTCCCAGGGCCGTGATCGCGCTCTTGCGCCCCTTCCAGAGCCGCGCCCGCTCCTCGGCGTCGTGGGCCTCCCGCACGGCGCGGGCGCCGGCCTGCCGGCAGAGGCTGCTGGCCAGCTCCAGCGCGGCCGCCACCTCCCGTTCCTGGCCGTCCAGCTCGATCAGCAGCACCGCCGCGGCATCGGGCGGGTACTCCTGGCGGCCGAAGCTGTCGTTGACGGCCTCGATCGTGAGCCGGTCCATCATCTCCATGCCGGCCGGCAGCACGCCCGCGGCCGTCACCAGCCGCACCGCCTCGCCGGCCTCCTCCATGGTGGCGAAGTCGGCCAGCAGCACCGCCACGCTCTGGGGGGCCTGCAGCAGCCGCAGCGTCACCGCGGTGGCGATGCCGAGGGTGCCCTCGCTGCCGATGAAGGCGCCGCGCAGATCCAGCTCGGGCATCTCATCGAGCGGGCCGCCCAGCTGGGTGATGGTGCCGTCGGGCAGCACCACCTCCAGGGCCAGCACATGGTTGCTCGTGACGCCGTACTTCAGGCAGTGCACGCCGCCGGAGTTCTCGGCCACGTTGCCGCCGATGCTGCAGGCCACCTGGCTGGAGGGATCGGGGGCGTAGTAGAAACCGTCGCCGGCCACGGCCCGGGTCACCCAGCTGTTGATCACGCCCGGCTGCACCACCACCCGGCGGTTGGGCAGATCCACCGAGAGGATCGCGCGCATGCGGCTGGTGGCGATCACCAGGGCCGGCCATTCGGCCACGGCGCCGCCGGAGAGGCCGGTGCCGCTGCCCCGGGCCACGAACGGCACCTTCAGCTCCTGGCAGAGCCTCACGGCGGCGGCCACCTGCTGCGTGGTTTCCGGCAGCACCACCAGCGGCGGCTGATGGCGTTCCAGGGTGAGGCCGTCGCAGTCGTAGGCCAGCAGCTCCTGCCGGGCCGCCACCACGGCGCGGTGCGGCAGGAGCGAGCGCAGGCGCCGCTCCAGGCCGGGCCAGTCGATGGCGGGGATGGACGGGCCGGCGGCCATGGCAGGGAAGGCGTTGCGCTGGTGGGCCGACTCTGGGCCAGGATGGGCGCGGTTGTAACTCCCGTCCGCGGATCCCGCCTTGACCTCGGCTCCCGTTTCGGCTCCCGCTCACAACACCGCCCGCTCCCAGGAGATCTTCGCCGCGGCCCAGGCCCTGATGCCCGGCGGGGTGAGTTCACCGGTGCGCGCCTTCCGTTCCGTGGGAGGAAATCCGATCGTGTTCGATCGGGTGAAGGGCGCCTACGCCTGGGATGTGGATGGAAATCGTTACATCGATTACATCGGCAGCTGGGGGCCTGCCATCTGCGGCCACGCCCACCCCGAGGTGATCGCCGCCCTGCATGAGGCTCTCGACAAGGGCACCAGCTTCGGGGCGCCCTGCGCCCTGGAGAACCAGCTGGCCGAGCTGGTGATCGCGGCGGTGCCCAGCGTGGAGATGGTGCGCTTCGTGAACAGCGGCACCGAGGCCTGCATGTCGGTGCTGCGCCTGATGCGCGCCTTCACCGGCCGCGAGAAGGTGATCAAGTTCGAGGGCTGCTACCACGGCCATGCCGACATGTTCCTGGTGAAGGCCGGCTCCGGGGTGGCCACCCTGGGCCTGCCCGATTCGCCGGGCGTGCCGCGCAGCACCGCCGCGAGCACGCTCACCGCCCCCTACAACGACCTGGAGGCCGTCAAGCAGCTGTTTGCCGAGAACCCGGGCGAGATCGCCGGCGTGATCCTGGAGCCGGTGGTGGGCAATGCCGGTTTCATCCCGCCGGTGCCCGGCTTCCTGGAGGGCATCCGCGAGCTCACCAAGGAGAACGGCGCCCTGCTCGTGTTCGATGAGGTGATGACCGGCTTCCGGATCAGCTACGGCGGCGCCCAGGCCCGCTTCGGCATCACCCCCGATCTCACCACCCTGGGCAAGGTGATCGGCGGCGGGCTGCCCGTTGGGGCCTACGGCGGCCGGGCCGAGATCATGGCGCTGGTGGCCCCGGCCGGCCCCATGTATCAGGCCGGCACCCTCAGCGGCAATCCCCTGGCCATGACCGCCGGCATCAAGACCCTGCAGTTGCTCAGGCAGCCCGGCACCTACGAGCGCCTGGAGGCCACCACCAGGCGCCTGATCAGTGGCATTCTCGAGGCCGGCCAGGCCGCCGGCCTGCCGATCACCGGCGGTTCGATCAGCGCCATGTTCGGCTTCTTCCTGTGCGGCGGCCCGGTGCGCAACTTCGAGGAGGCCAAGGCGGCCGATGCCGCCCGTTTCGGCCGGCTGCACCGCGCCATGCTGGAGCGGGGTGTGTACCTGGCCCCCAGCGCCTTCGAGGCCGGTTTCACCTCCCTGGCCCACAGCGAAGACGACATCGACACCACCCTGGCCGCCTTCCGTGAGAGCTTCGCGGCCATCGCCTGATCCGGCCGGACGCCGGGCCTGGCACCGGACCGGTCAGTAGGAGCTGCTCACGCGGATCGCAAGGGTGCGGTCCGCCGGATCCAGCACGGCGAGCATGAAATCGTTCACGTCGTCCCGCAGGGGGCTTGGGATTCTCTTGGGTGCCCAGAGGATGTTGTTTCCAGCCGTGCGGATCTGATACCAGCCCCTTGCCGGCTGGTGCTGCAGTGAGCCACGGAAGCTCTCCAGCATCTGGTCGGCGGTGGGGTTGTAGACCGTGCCGGCCGGCTGCAGGGGGATGCCCGTGAGCTGGGCCGTGCGGGCCCTCTGCGCCAGCACCGTGCGGATGGCCGCCAGGTGCCGGAGCTCCGCTGTGCGGATCGGCAGCGGCCGCCACTGCCCAGAGCGCACGACCTCCCGGGTGAAGGCCTGAGCAGCGGCCGGGGGCAGCCGAATCACCATGGTGATCCGGAGGCCCTCCCGTCCAAACCAACCCGGCTCCGCCGCTGAGGCCTCGTAGCGCAGCACGGTGGCTTCCCAGGGCACGGCGAACTCCCGCCGCAGGGCCAGTTCGTCGCTCTGGCGGGTGCGGCAGCCCGCCAGCGTGGCCGAGCCCGCCGTCAGCAGCAGTGCCGCTGTCAGCAGGTGCAATGGGCCCGCTCGGGCGGGTTGGTTGCGCAGCATCAGCCTGCACTCCTGCTTCAGGGTTCTCTCGTGCTTCAGCGTCCTCCTCTCCCAGCTCTGAGAAACAGAGCGTCCCAGACGTTCAAGATCAGAAGCTGTGTGAGTGCTCAGCATAGAACCTGGCCCCTGCTCCCATTGTTTGAATCTGGATGTTCGGTTTGTTTGGATCTGGATGCTCGGTGGCGCTGTGTTACACCCCGATAGGTGTGCAGAGCTCGATCAGGCAGCCGTCTGGCGCGCGCAGGTACGACACGACCTGGCCCCAGGGCTTCTGAGTGGGTGGGCTCAGTTCTTTCGCTCCATTCTGAAGTGCAATGGCATGTACAGCTTGGACTTCTGTGGTTACCAGCCCGACTTCCATGCCGAGAGGTTGACGGGAAGAATGCGCCTGAACATGGCCGCCTGAGAAGTTCCACTCTCCAAGCTCATGAGCAGCGAAGGAAAGGGTGGTCTCGCCCGTCTGCAGTTCCCCGTAAGTGCCTGACTCATGCAAGAAGCGCCTCTTGAAACCAAAAGTGAGCTCGAAGAAGCTGAGTGAAGCCGCGACGTCAGGGACGTATAAGATCGTATATCCGAGCTTCACCTCAGGAGCGTGCTGGGTTGGTTTGCGGTCATGTCCATCACTCGGCCTAACGAGCCATTGAGCCGCGCCGGAGCGCGCAGCGCGGAGGCTCCAACGGCTGGTCAGGTATCATAACACCGTGCTAAGAATGGCAGGATTTCCGCCAAGAATCTTTGGGGCATCTCCGCAAAAGGCGCATGCCCGCACGGAAGACAAACAAGTTGAGATCCCGATATTGCCTGAGCCGCGTTACGTCCGTCGCGCTTCGCGGAAATGACAGGGTCACGAGAACCGAGGATCAATAGTGTCGGAGCTTTGATAGATCTCGCTTCTTCACGAAGATCGTTCTCTCTCGTTGCAAAGCTTCGCCATAATGCTCGGCTCAACGCAATCCGCTGAGTGTGAGACTGTTCCATCCTTGCTCGTTTAAGCATCTCCCGCACTGTCGGCGTGCGCAACCTTAGATAGACTGAGGCGAACCAGCGTGGCGGAAGAGACACGGAACTCGCTTGCAGCGAGGAGAAGGCGCGAGTGAGTGCGGTTTTGGATGTGAAACCTCCAGGCGCGGCGAGAATTATGGCACGCACTGAATCTGGACGACAAGCAGCCAGTCGCGCCGCGACATTCCCGCCGAGAGAGTTGCCAACAAAAGCTGCGGGAGGGATTGCAAGGGTTTCCAAGAATTCACACAACACTTGATAGAAGTACAAGACATTAACCTTGTCGGGTTGCGACGGAATGTCCGAGGCGCCATATCCGGGCCAGTCGATCGCGATCACACGATATTTCGAGGCGAGAGACGGGATGATCGCACTGAAATCCCGACCGTCGCCTGGATTGGCGTGGAGCATAATAATAGGGCGGCCTTTCCCCTCATCGATGTAATGGACTAGTCCTGATGTCAGTCTGATTGACGGCATGACGCGCAACGCTAAAGATCAGTGGCGGGCCGGGTCGAGTGCATGATGTTGTTGGGCAATCTCTGCGGAGCTGGCATGAGTTCGCGAGGGTCAATCAGATCTCCAGTGAGGCTCCAACTGTGACGCCAACCCCAACAGCCAAACAGACTTGTTGCCGCAATGCTTCCGCGAAGCTGTAGCAAAAATGGATAAGTGCGGGTGACCGTCATGACAGATGACTCTGGACCTCCTTGAGCAGCGACGCGGTAATTCCCAGCAGGAGCGGCCAATCTGGGGAGATGATCTTCAAACTATCCTCATACCGGTTCTGAACTGCAAAGAAGGTGAGATTGGCAATCCGCTCAAAAGGGCTGACATCTGCGCCTGATTCTTCCAGCCAATCCATCAACGCCACGAGGTCGTGGGTGAAGGGAGCGAGACCTCCCCTCGAATGGATCCAGCTTTTCAGGGCCTTCTCGCAGGCTTGCTGAAGCAGAAACGCGATGCTTCTGTTGCGGAACCCCGACAGCTCAACCATGCGCCGCGCCTCCGCAAGATCAGCCTGGGCGTAGCGAATAACATCGGGATCAGCCATGCAGCAAGATTCCCTCCTCGTAAGCCTGGGTGGTGACGGCGCTTCTGTATTGCTGCCGTTGGCTTACCTCGCTTTCGGAATAAAGAAGCAGATCAAGAGGAAGCCGATGGCTTGAGTATTGGCACCAGAGGGCTCCCAGCACGCGCACGCGATCGCGGCCGGCCAGCCAGTGATCCGGTACGGTGATCAGTAGATCCACATCGGAGTCTGGCCGGGCTGTACCCCTGGCGCGTGATCCAAACAGGCGGACCTGGCCCTCCGGAATGGCCGCAGCGATCCCTGAGGCGATGGCGCTGATGCGCGGGTCGATGGTGATGACAGACGCGCTGGAGGGAACAGCAGTCATGGGGAAATGCTGGCCAGGGAGCCTCGGGGACGTCATGCAGCTCTGCCGCTCCATACCAATCTACCGGGCTCTGCTGTCTGAGTAGAGACAAGCCTCTCGCAGGTCCACTGATTTGCACAACGGATAAGTTCAGCGGTTGACGCGGCTTTGTGCGTCAATCCGCTGCAACACCAGGTTAGGTGGGATATAAAAAAATGGTTCGTGTTTTAATTTGGTTCTGCATGAATTATTCAACACTCCATACCGCAGTAAATGCGAGATAAGCAATAAAGGGAGACCCAAACATATAGGTAAAAACTAAAGGCCAAAACCACGTGGATTGATTTTTGTAATACCACTTTCCTTTGCAATAGACTCGTTCACGAATTATTGCGTACACGCTATGTAAAAACATTCCTGAAAGAACCAACGCAAGGATCGTCTTCATTAAAAATTCCATGTGGAATCCTAACACTGAATGGACTGATTCTCACTATAGCCCTCTTCTCCACTGTTGTTGCCGTCTAAGCGCGGGCGCCTTGTGGTTGGAACCTTCGAGATCCACTGCGCTGCAGAGGAGTTCTCGGAAGTCGGAGGCATTTCGGCGCTGATGGGCGGGTCCGTCCATATCAGTTTATAATGTTACAGAAGGTCGGCGGGGCTGGCCACGCCCAGGGGGCCCCTGTTCAGCACGTGCGTGTAGATCATGGTGGTGTTGATGTCGTTGTGGCCCATCAGCTCTTGAATCGTGCGGATGTCTTGCCCGCGTTCCAGTAGATGGGTGGCGAACGAGTGCCGAAAGGTATGACACGTGGCTGGTGTAACGATCCCTGAAGCGAGTACCGCCCTATGCACGGCCTTCTGGATCAAGCTGGGATCCAGGTGGTGGCGCCCCTGCTCTCCGGTTTCGGCATTGAGCCAGCGGTGGTGTTGCGGAAACACCCATTGCCATCCCCATTCCACTGGGGCATGGGGATACTTCCTCGCCAATGCATGTGGCAGACGGACCCTTCCATAGCCCTCGGCAAGGTCCTGGCAATGCACCCGTCGCACTTCCTCCAGATGCAATCGAAGCTTCTCTCCGACTCTCGAAGGCAACATCGTGCGCCGATCCTTACCGCCTTTGCCTTGGCGCACTGTGATCTGCCGGCGTTCAAAATCCACATCATGCACCCGCAACCGCAACGCCTCCATCAAGCGAAGCCCTCCCCCGTACAGCACTCCAGCCACCAAGGCCTCCACTCCATTCAGCTGCCCCAGCACGGCTCGGACCTCCTCGACGGTCATCACCACCGGCAACCTCCGTTTCGTTCTCGCCCTGATCAGTCCATCCAGCTCCAGATCTCGCTCCAGCAACTCCCGATAGAGAAACAGCAGCGCAGACAGGGCCTGGTTCTGGGTGGACGCACTCACCTGCAGTTCCACTGCCAGATGGGTGAGAAAAGCATTCACCTCCTCGCTACCCATCTGGCGTGGATGGCGCAGGTGGTGAAAGCGCAGGAACCGCCGCAGCCACTGCTCGTAGGTTGCCACGGTGCGCTTTGCGTAGTGGCGTGCCTGCAGCTCCTCGCGATAGCGCTGGATCAGCCCTGGGGGGCGCGGAGTGTGCGGCATCTTTCGTGTCTGACCCACGACAACAGGATTCCCACCGCCGTTCACAGGCCTTTGCCCATCCGTCGTTCCAGCCCCAGGCCCATCACCTCACAGGGCAGCCCCAGGCTTCTGCCCATGCCCTTGGGCAGTGCCTGTTGCTTCAGTTGGCCGTAGAGCGTCAACATGGACCCATGCTCTCCTGCGCAGCCCGCATCGGCTCGCACGATCGATGGCAATCCCCTTTCCCCCGACGTTGCGATTCGACGACCTCGCAGTGCTTCTGCTGGTGGAGAACGGCGGCGCTTCGCCGCCTGAGCTGGAGGAGACGTTGGGAATCGTACGGCAGGATACGAAAGCCTTGTTTTGCGGTCTGGTGCACCGCAGTCTGCTCGATTGGCAGGGTAGACCCCATGCTCACGGTGCCCTGCCGTGGCCCTGGAGCGTTGGCTCCACCATCGTTCCTCACTCCGTTGGCCCGCAGTCTGGGAGGCGGTGAAAATTTCTCTGATAGAGCTATTGCCGCGTTTGGCTTGCTCTTCGTATGGTGTGACGGGCCATGGGGTTGCAAGGGACTGTTCCGCTCTTGTTGCCACAGTACTGCCAGTCTATGTGGGTACACATCGTTCGTCCAAGGGCATTCAGTGGTCGGTGAGTGATTAACGATCCTGGCGCCAGAGGCCTGTTGGGCAGCGGCTCGGTTCAACGCTGCCGATCACCAGGGTGCATCTGTTGCGCGGTGAGATATGGGCTCGGGGCATCATGGTGCGACCTGTGTGAATCGTCCGCGCCAGCACCCTTTTGCTTCGCCACTCGGATGCAACCCCACGTATTCCTGTCAATCAGTATCCATTGGTGATTGCCAGTTCGCGCCAGATCATGCACAGAGCGACAAGGGCTTCAGGTGCCATTGAATCGTGGCCGGACGCTTCTTCTTCTTCTTCTTCTATTCAGGCGGACTGCGGAGCGTCCGCAGGGTTGCCATCCTGTGAGGCTGCAGATCTGTCAGGGGTGGAGTCCTCCTGTTCGTCGAGGATGGCTGGATGAAGCTGGAGATGCTCCCGGGTTGCCTGTAACTTGCGAGGGATCTTCTTCAATGGATTTCCAGGCAACTGCCCTGGGATCCCATCCCGCGGCGATGCGATCTGCGGCAGCCACCTGCTCACCTTCACCCCAACGCGCTGGCTGATCTGGGCCAGCCTGGGAGATCGGCGCGCGGTTCACGGGAATTCTGCGGTTCACCGCCAACCGAGCAGGTTCACCGCCAACCGAGCAGGTTGGCCGGCTCAACCGCCAGCCGGCCTTCTCCAGGGGCTGGGTACGGCCCCAGGTGGGTGGCGCAGCTGGCGCCGCAGTGGCAGCCGAGGCTGATGGTCTGCTCCAGGGGCCAGCCCGCCGCCAGGCCGGCGGTCACCCCGGCGGCGAAGCTGTCGCCGCAGCCGTAGGAGTCGACAGCCGGGCCCTGCAGCCCAGGGGCGGGGAAGTGCCCGCCGGGCTCCGCCAGCCCACCGGCGGCCCCCTCGGTGGCGATCCGCAGCCGCGGCGGCGGATCCAGCACACCCGCCGGCACGGCCTCTCCTGGATCCAGACCACTGCCGATCAGGGCGTCGAGCGCCACGCCCGCTTCCTGCAACACCGGGATCCGTACTCGTGGCGTGGCCGCCAGCAGCCGGGCCCGGCGGCAGGCCCGCAGGGCGGCGGCGTCGCTGGCCGTCACGAACACCCCGTCGCAGTCCGCCAGGTCGACCCAGGGCAGCGGGTCGGCCGCCGTGGGGCTGAGCCGTTCGCCGATCACGGTGATCGCCCGGTCGCCGTGGCGATCCACCAGGCTCACCCCTCGGCGGGTGGGCTCGTCCCGCCAGGCCACGTGCAGCTCCAGGCCCAGAGCCCGCAGCTCGGCGGCCGCCCGCTCGCCGATGGCATCGCGCCCCAGCGCCGTGAAGAACGGCACCGGCCGGCCCAGCAGCCTCGCCAGGCAGGCCGCCACCACCGCACCGCCGCCGGCCGGGGCCTCACGGAAACCAGAGGCGCGGCTGATGGTGCCGGCCCGGGGCAGCTCCTCCACCGCCACCAGGTTCATCCACTCCACATGGCCCACCACCGCCAGCCGCAGCGGCGGCAGGGGCGGCAGCTCTTCCCGGGGCCAGAGCCGCAGCGGGTCTGGGCTCTGCGCAGGCAGGCGGGAGGGATCCATCGGCGGCGGGTCGGGCAGGTGGGCCTCCATGGTGGGCTTCCATGGAGGGGCTCCACGCTGGGCTGTCGGCTGGAGCCCGGCCAGCGGGTCAGAGAGGCGGTGCCGCGGCCGGCAGCACGGCCTCCGGAGGAATCCACATCGCATCGCCGTAGGAAAAGAAGCGGTAGTTGCGGCGGATCGCATCGGCATAGAGATCCAGCAGCCGGCGCCGGCCCAACAGGGCACTCACCAGCAGCAGCAGCGAGCTCCTCGGCAGGTGGAAGTTGGTGAGCAGACCCTGCACCACCGTGAAGCGGTAGCCCGGCTGGATCACCAGATTGACCGGACCGGTGTGCGGCCGCAGCTCGCCGTCATGCAGCTGGGCCACCGCCTCGAGGCTGCGCACGCTGGTGGTTCCGATCGCGATCACCCGGCCGCCGCGGGCCCGGCAGGCGGCCACAGCCGTCACCAGCTCCTCCGTTACCTCCACCCACTCGCTGTGGAGTTCCAGCTGGTTCAGGTCTTCGGTTTCCACCGGCCGGAAGGTGCCGAGGCCCACATGCAGGGTGGTGGTGGCCAGCTCCACCCCCCGGGCACGGATCGCCGCCAGCAGCGCTTCGCTGAGATGCAGCCCGGCGGTGGGGGCGGCCACCGCCCCCGGCCGGGCTGCGTAGGTGGTTTGATAGCGGTCGTTGTCGCTGCTGTCGTGCTGCTCGATGTAGGGCGGCAGGGGGATGGCGCCGTAGCGCATCAGCAGCGGTTCCAGAGCCGCGGCATCGCCGCAGTCCCGCGGGAACTGCACGATGCGGCCGCCGGTGTCCGGGTCCTCCTCCAGCACCTGCACGGGCAGCGCGGGCTGGCCCCTGGCCACCACCTCCAGCCAGTCTCCCGCCTTCAGCTTGCGGGCGGGCCTGGCCAGGCAGAGCCAGCGGCCCGGGCCCGCCTCCGCCAGCCCCTGCCTGCCCTGGGCCGGCGGCTGCCAGGGTTCGAGCACCAGCAGTTCCACCGCTCCGCCGGAGGGCCGCCGCGCTTCGAGACGGGCGCGCAGAACCCTGGTGTCGTTCACCACCATCAGGTCACCCGGCCGCAGTTCCCGCTGCAGATCCCACACGCTGAGGTGCCGGGCGAAGGGAGCCTGCCCCTGGCCCTCGCGCTCCACCGCCAGCAGCCGGGCGGCATGGCGGGGCTCCACCGGGCGCTGGGCGACGCGTTCCCGGGGCAGATCGAAGTCGTAACTGGAGAGAAGGAGATCGGCCGGATCGCCCATGCAGGCCGTCGGTGGGGAGCGCAGCCAGGTGTTAGCGCAGAAAGGCTGAGGCCCGAGGTGTCCCCATCCCCCGGCAGGGCGTCAGAGCGCCAGGCTCTCGGGGTTGGTCTCGATCAGCTGGGCCAGATCCCTGAGGAAGGCGGCGGCATGGGCGCCGTAGATCGTGCGGTGGTCGCAGGTGAGATTCACCTGCATCTGATGGGCCACGCGGATCGAGCCGTCCTTGCCGGCCACCACGGTGGGGCGGGAGGCGGCCACCGCCAGGATCGCGCCGGTGCCCGGCGGCAGGATCGCGTCGAAACGATCCACCCCGTACATCCCGAGATTGGAGAGGGTGAAGGTGCCGGTGCTGTATTCCTCCGGCCTGAGCTGCTTGCTGCGGGCCCGGGCCACCAGATCGGCCCAGCTGCGGGCCAGCGAATAGAGGTCGGTTCGGTCGGCGGCAGCCAGCACCGGGGTGATCAGGCCGCCGTCCTCCATCGCCACGGCCACGGCCACGTTCACCGCGGCCGGGTAGGCCATGGCGCTGCCATCGGCGCTGGTGGCGGCATTCACCTGGGGATGGCGGGCCAGGGTGAGCGCCACCGCCTTGGCCAGCAACACCGTCATCGTGACGCCCTTGCTCTTCACCTGCCTGGCGAAGGCGTCGAGCTTGGTGGTGGTGATGGCGTAGCCCACCCGGAAGCAGGGCACCGCCAGGCTGGCCACCATGTTGCGGTTGACCGCGTTCTGGAGGGTGTTGAAGGCCACCGACTCCCCCGGTCGCCCGAAGGCCTCCCCGGCGGGAGCGGCCGGGGCTGGGGCGGCGGCGCCGTTGCCGCCGGCCGGAGCGAGCGCTGGCCCGGAGCCCTCAGCGACACGGGGCACGCTCACCGGCTGGCCGGTGGCGGCCAGCACGTCGTCCGCCTGGATGCGGCCATGGGGGCCGCTCCCCCGCAGGGTGCTCAGGTCGACGCCCAGCTGGGCGGCGAGTTTGCGGGCGCGGGGGGACGCCACCACGCGGCCGCCGGCGGTGGAGGCGGCAGCGGTCGCTGTAGGCGCGGGTGCCGGAGCCGGCGGCGCCACGGCTGTGCTGGTCACGGCCGGCGCGGGGGCCGGAGCGGCCGGGGGGCTGGGCGGTTCGGGCGCGGCGGCAGCTGGTGCCGCAGGGACGGCAGCGGCGGCGGGGGTGGCAGGCGCCCTGGCGGCCGCCGCCGCGATCTCGGCCTCGGTTTCCACGATCAGGCCGATCGTTTCGCCCACCGGAGCCGTGCCGCCGGCCGGCATCAGCACGGCGGCCAGGAAACCCTCCTGGAAGGCCTCCACGTCCATGTCGGCCTTGTCGCTCTCCACCACCAGCACCGATTCGCCGCGCTCGACGCGTTCGCCTGGCTGCTTGAGCCATTCCACGATCTTGCCCTCCGTCATCGTGGAGGAGAGGGCCGGCATGAAGATTTCGTGGGTGGCCAACGCGGGTCTGCCCAGGGGTTTGGCGGAGTTTACGAGGCTCATCGGCCCCGCCCGGCTCAGGGCGAAACCGGCCTGAGCGTGCCTCCGCTGGCCTGCGCTGGCCTGCGCTGGCCTCAGTCGGCGCCCTCGATCGCCTCGATCACGCCATCGCGCACCAGAACGGCCGCCTGCAGTTTCTCCACCAGATTGTCGCCCAGCCCCACCTCACAGAAGCTTTCCAGCTGCCCCTGGTCGACGATCTGCTCCATCTCCAGCTCGCGCACCTGGCGCTGCTGCTCCAGCAGCTGGCGCTTCTGCTCTTCGAGTTCGGCGCGCTTGGTCGCCACCTGGTCCTGAACGGAGGCCACCTGCTCCTGAACGCGCGGGTCGAGCGGATTGGCGCTCTGGCTGCGGATCGCATCGATCACCTGCTGGCCCTCCTGTTCCAGCTGGGCGAGCTGGCTGTCACTGCCGCTGAGGGCGTTGCTCAGCTCCCGTTCGGCCTCCTCCTTCCAGCGCGGTGTCACCACCGCCCGCACGGTGACGGTGCGCTTGATCGTGAAGGTGCCGTTGGTCATCGGTTGCCTGACTCGGCCCACAGGTTGACAGTCGGGCGGGTCGAGGGCAACAGCGGTTGGCCCCGATCCGATCCGATCCGATCCGGCTGCGCGGCCGGCCCGGCTCAGCGACCGGCGTAGATGGCCTCGATCGCGCCGGCGTCACGGGCGGCGATGCGGTCGCGGCGCTGCTTGAGCGTCTGGGTGAGCAGGCCGTTCTCGATGCTGAACGGGGCCACCAGAGCCACCCCGGCCAGGCGCTCCTCGCCCCGCGCTCCGGGGCGGGCGGCCAGGCGGCGGTTCAGCCGGCCGGCGAGGGCTTTCAACAGGGCTGGATCCGCACCGGCCGGCGAGCCGTCGGGCAGGTCGGCGGGCATCGTCAGCCCCAGCTCGCGGCCGAAGACCTGGAGAGCCTCCGGCTTCGGCACCACCAGAGCTCCCAGGGATTTCCGGTCGTGGCCCACCAGCATCACCTGCTCCACCAGGCTGCAGGCCACCAGGCAGTCCTCCAGGGGGCCCGGCTCGATGTTCTCGCCGCTGCTCAGCACGATCGTGTCCTTGGCCCGGCCGGTGAGCACCAGGGAACCATCCGGCAGGAGGCGGCCCAGGTCACCGGTGTCGAACCAGCCCTGCGCATCCAGCACCCGCGCGCTGGCCTCGGGCTTGTGGAAGTAGCCCCCCATCACCTGGGGGCCGCGGGCCAGCACCACACCGCGCTGGCCGATCGCCACGGGCCGGCGGCTGTCCGCGTCGACGATCCGGATGCCGGTGGCGGGCAGGGGCTGGCCGGCGCTGCCCCGCCGATTGGCCCAGCGGCGCCGACAGGTGAGCACCGGGCTTGTTTCCGTGAGGCCATAGCCCACCAGCAGTTCGATCCCGATCGCCTCGAAGAAGCCGTCCACATGCAGCGCCAGGGCGCCGCCTCCGCTGATGGCCGTGCGCAGCGCGCCCCCCACCAGCTGCTGGCGCACCTTCGGCCACAGCACCGCCGCGGCCAGGCCGTGCAGGGGCCAGCGCAGGGAGGCTTCAAGGCCGGCGATCGCCCGGGCGGGGAGCGGTTCCGGCTCCAGGGTGAGGTCGAGGGCCTGGCGTCGCCGCAGCCCGTAGCGGCGGCTGTTGCTCAGAGCCCCGCGCAGCAGCCGGCGGCGGAGCGTCGGCATGCCGGCCAGGGCGTCGTCGAAGCCGGAGAGCAGCGCCTCCCAGAGCCGCGGCACGCTGATCAGGTACTGGGGCCGCACCTTCTGAAGATCGCCGCGCAGGTGCTTGAGGGTGGTGTAGGTCTGGCGGCAGCCGCAGGAGAGCAGGAAGTACTCGGCCGCGCGCTCGTAGGCGTGCCAGATCGGCAGCACGCTCAACACCCGGTCGCCCGGGGAGGGCTGGACCGCCACCCCCAGGTTGGCCAGCTGGTGGAGCAGGTTGGCGTGGCTGAGCGGCACCCCCTTGGGTTCGCCGGTGGTGCCGGAGGTGTAGAGGATCGTGGCGACGCGCCCGGGATCGCTCGGCGCCGGCGCCAGCGGGCCCGTCTCGGCGAGAACTGCCCGACCCCGCTCGATCAGGGCCTCCCAGGGCAGACAGGGTGCCGCCACACCGCCGCTGGCGGGCTCCCCCTCGAGCAGCACCACGAAGCGCAGCCCCTCGGGCAGGGCGTCGGCGGCGACCAGCCGCTCCAGCAGCCCCGCCGACTCCAGCACCAGCCCGACGGCGCCGCAATCGCGCAGGATGTAGCGCAGCTCCTCCACCGGGGCACTGCCGCCCCGCACCGCATCCGCGGCGCCGGCCCGCATCAGGCCCTGGTCGGCCTGCAGCCAGCGGGGCCCGTTCTCAGCGAACAGGGCCACCACATCCCCGGCACGAACGCCGAGGGCCCCGAACCCTGCGGCGGCGGCCTCGATCCCCCCGCGCAGCTGGCGGAAGGTGAGCGTCTCGGGGGGATGGACGTGGGGGGCCTCCAGAGCCACGGCATCGCCGTAGAGCTGCTCCAGCCGGCCCCAGAGCTGCTCGATGCCGCTCAGATCGCTCCAGTCGCTGCGTCGGGCCAGGGCCCGCCGATCGCGGTCGGAAGCCTGCCAGTGGATCTCGGCGGTGCGGGCTGCAGACACGGTGGCGGGGCGATCGAGCCAAGGGTTACCACCCTGGCAGGGTTTCCTGTGGGCCGGGCGGACGCAGCCGCAAGCCGAAGCGGTCGGCGAAGCAGGCCAGCAGCCCGGGCCCCAGGGCCGCGGCGGTCAGCTCGGGCCGCCAGTCGGCGAGGCGCCCGACCGGCCGGTCGGCGATGCCGCAGGGCACCACCGCAGCGAACCCCTCGAGAGCGCAGTCCACGTTCAAGGCCAGCCCGTGCTGGCTGATCCAGCGCCGGGCGCCCACGCCGATGGCGGCCACCTTGCGCCCCTCCAGCCACACCCCGGTGAGGCCCTCGATGCGGCCGGCCGGCAGCCCCTGGGTCGCCAGCAGGTCGATCACCACCTGTTCCAGGGCCCGCAGGTAGCGATGCAGGTCGGCGCCGTGCCGCCGTAGGTTGAGCACCGGATACAGCACCAGCTGGCCGGGACAGTGGTGGGTCACCTCGCCGCCGCGGTCGACGCGGTGCAGGGGCAGGGGCGGCGCGGCGGGATCGAAGCGCAGAAAGGCCGGGTTGGCCCCGCGGCCCAGGGTGTAGCAGGGTTCGTGCTGCAGCAGCAGCAGGGCCTCGCCGGCTTCGGGGTTGGCCAGCAGGCGGGCCTGCAGGAGCTGCTGGGCGCCCCAGGCCAGGGGGAAGGGCACCGGCGCCCCGCCGCTGCGATCGAAAAGGATTGCGTCGAGTGCGGGGCCCATGACCATGGGTTCCTAGCGTTTCACCACCAGAGCACCGGAGGCGGTTGCCATCTGATGAAACTGTTGATTCATGGCCGCAACCTTGAAGTGACCCCGGCCATCCGGGACTACACCGAAACCAAGCTCACCCGAGCGATCAGTCACTTCGAGGACATGGTGAAGGAGGCCGACGTGCACCTCTCGGTGGCACGCAACCCCCGGGTTCCGCAGCAGATCGTCGAGGTCACGATGTTCGCCAATGGCACGGTCATCCGCGCCCAGGAGAAGAGCGAGAACCTCTACGCCAGCATCGACCTGGTGGCCAGCAAGCTCAGCCGCCAGCTGCACCGCTACAAGGACAGGCTCCAGGAGGCCCACCAGGGGCCGGTGCACCGTTCCGCCCGGGACGAGGAGGCCGGTGCGGCCGGCCTGCCGCCACCGGGCACCACCCTGATCGACGGCAAGGAGGTGGAACTCCCCAGCCGGGGGGTGCGCCGCAAGTACTTCGCCATGCCGCCGATGGCTCTCGAGGAGGCCCTGCATCAGCTGGAGCTGATCGACCACGACTTCTACCTGTTCCGCGAAGCCGAGACCGGCCAGCTCCAGGTGGTCTACCGCCGCAACCACGGTGGATTCGGCGTGATCCAGGCCAGGGAGTGAGCGACGACCGCCCCGATCTCGCCCCCCTGATCGACCACGCCATGCTGGATCCCCACCAGGGTGTGGAGGCCATCCAGCGCTGCTGCGAGGAGGCCCGCCACTTCGGCTTCGCCGGGGTGTGCGTGGCTTCCCGCTGGGTGGAGGCCGCCCGGGAGCGTCTGCCGCTGGAGGGCAGTGGCCGGGGTCCCGCTCCACGCCTGATCTCCGTGGTGGGGTTCCCATTCGGGGCGGTGCCCGCTGCCGTGAAGCGGGCCGAGGCCGAACATGCCGCGGCGCTGGGGGCCGATGAGCTGGATGTGGTGCCCGATTTCGGTGCCCTCGCCGATGGCGACGCCGCCACCGTGCTGGCCGATCTGGCCCCGATCTGTGAGCTGGGGCTGCCGGTGAAGGTGATCCTCGAGGCTGGCCGGCTCGCTCCCGAGGCCCTGGCTCTGCTGGTGGAGGTGAGCATCGACGCCGGAGCCCGCTTTCTCAAGAGCGGCAGTGGCTTCGCGGCTGCCGTCACCCCTGCCCAGGTGCAGCGCCTGCGGGAGCTGGCGCGGGGCCGGGCCGCCATCAAGGCCTCCGGTGGGATCAGCGCTCCGGATCAGGCCTGGGCCCTGGTGGAAGCCGGTGCCAGCCGCCTCGGCACCAGCCGCGGGGTCGCCCTGATGCAGGCCCTGCGGGCTGAGGCCTGAACTCCGTGCCCGAACGTCGCCTGGAGGGCCTGAGCCTCAGTGCCAAGCCCCTGGGGGAAAGCGATCGGCTGCTCACCCTGCTCAGCGACAGCGAGGGGATCACCCGCCTGGCCGTTCCAGGCGCCCGCAGACCCCGCAGCAGCCTGGCGGCGGCCGTACCCCTGGTGCGGCTCGTGCTGCAGGTCGGTGGCAGGGCCGAGGGGCTGGCCCGGGTGCGTCAACTGCAGGTGCTGCACAGTTACGCCACCCTCGGCGAGCGTCTGGAAACCCTGGCGGCGGCCCAGTCCCTGGCGGAACTGGCCCTGGCGCTGGTGCCTGCCGGTGAGCCCATGCCGGGCCTGCTGGCGGATCTGCTGATGCAGCTCGGCCGGCTGGAGGAGCTGGTGCGGGAGCGGGGGCCGGCCGAGGAGGCCCTCGCCATCAGCGTGCAGGGCTGCGTTCACCTGCTCGCGCTGGGGGGATACGCCCTGCCGCTCGCCCACTGCGCCCGCACCGGGGTGCCGCTCGACCCGCCGCTCGGCGACTGGCAGTGGCGCTGCAGCCTGCTGCCCGGGGAGGGGCTGGCCGTGGGGGCGATCGCCGGCTGCCGGGTGGTGCTCAACGCCTCCGAGCTGGCCCTGCTGCAGCGGCTGCCGCGACCCGTGCTGCCGCGCCGACGCGACGGCGACCTGCTGGGCCCGCCGGCTGTCTGGCTGCACCTGCTCGACCTGATCGAGAGCTGGATGCGGGAGCATCTCAGCCGCTGCCCCCGGGCGCTCAGTCTGCTGCGGGTGGCTTCCAGGCCTGCGGCATCATGGCCTCTCGACGACGGATGCCCGGGCCTTGAGCAGCAGTGAGCGCGGCCCCGGAGCGAGGGTGGAGCGGCCGACGGGCCTCCAGGGGGTGCTGGCCCTGCGGGACTTCCGCCAGCTGTGGATCGGCCAGATCTTCTCCCAGCTGGCCGACAAGTTCTACATCGTGCTGATGGTGTTCGTGATCACCAACGCCTGGGTGAGCGCCACGCCGGAGGCGAATCCCGCCCTGGCCGAGGCTGCCACTGCCATGCGCCTGGCGGTGCCCGAGAACCAGGCCCAGATGATCACCCTCCTGGCCACCGGCATCTATGTGGCCAACACCATCCCGGCCGTGCTGCTGGGCACGGTGGCGGGGGTGTGGGCCGATCGCTGGCCCAAGCGGGCGGTGATGGTGGCCTCCAACGCCCTGCGGGCGGGCCTGGTGATGCTGGCTCCCCTCGTTCTGCTGGATGGCCCCACCTGGCTGGGTCTGAGCTGGGGCTACTGGGGGCTGGTGGCCATGACCTTCCTGGAGTCGGTGCTCACCCAGTTCTTCGCCCCGGCGGAGCAGGCCTCGATCCCCCTGCTCGTGCCCACCCACCAGCTGCTGGCGGCCAATTCCCTGTATCAGGCCACGAGCATGGCGGCCACGATCGTGGGCTTCGCCCTCGGCGACCCGGTGCTGCGGCTGATGCAGCGCGCCCTGGCGGCTCTGGGCATCGCCGGCGGCGAATTCCTGCTGCTCCCGCTCTGCTACGGCCTGGCGGCGGTGGCTCTGAGCACGATCCAGATCGACGAGCCTCCCCGCAGCGCCGGCAGCCGCTCCAGCGTGTGGCGGGAGATCGGCGAGGGGCTTCAGGTGCTCCGCGAGCGCCCCACCGTGCGCGGCGCCATGCTCCAGCTCGTGCTGCTCTACAGCCTCCTGGCTGCCCTCTACGTGCTCTCGATCAGCCTGGCTTCGGCCATCCGGGCCCTGGGACCCACCCAGTTCGGCACCCTGCTGGCGATGAGTGGCGTGGGGCTGGCTGTCGGCGCGGTGGCGGTGGCCCAGATCGGGCAGGGCTTCAGCCGCCGCACCCTGGCGTCGGCGGGGCTGGGCACCATCGCCTGGAGCCTGGTGCTGCTGGGCCAGCTGCGCGGCAGCCTGGCACTCACCCTGCTGCTCTGCGCGGTTCTGGGGGTGGGGGCGGCCCTGCTGGCCATCCCGGCCCAGACCACCATCCAGGAGGACACCCCGGAGGATCTGCGCGGCAAGGTGTTCGGCCTGCAGAACAATCTGATCAACATCGCCCTGAGCCTGCCGCTCGTGCTCGCCGGCACGGTGGTGAGTCGCTATGGCCTGCTGCCGGTGCTCTGGGGGCTGGCGGCCATTGCCGTGGTGGCGGCACTGGCCGAGAAGCCCTGGCAGCGCTGTTAGCTTGAGCGCACAGATCCCGATCGTGCAGTCCTGGTGACCCACATCGCCTGGCTGGGCAAGAAGTCACCCTTCTGCGGGAACGTCACCTACGGCCTCACCACCACGCACGCCCTGCGGCAGCGCGGCCACGGGGTGAGCTTCATCCATTTCGACACCCCGGCCACGGGCCTCACCCTGCCGTTCGGCGAGTCGACCGAGCGCTCCGCTCAGCGGTCTGCTGAGGCCCCTGAGAGCGCCGGGCAGGCCCCAGGGCCGCAGGGCGGCGAAAACCCGGAGGTGGCTCTGCCCTACCTGGTCAAGAGCCAGGTGTACACCATTCCCTCGCCGGGAGCCCAGCGGGAGCTGCGGGAGTCTCTGGAGCGGCTGCGGCCCGACCTGGTGCACGCCAGCCTCACGCTCTCGCCTCTGGATTTCCGCCTGCCGGATCTCTGCCAGCAGCTGGGACTGCCGCTGGTGGCCACCTTCCACCCCCCGTTCGACGCCAGCCTGCGCAACCTCACCGCCGGCACCCAGCAGCTCACCTACCAGCTCTACGCCCCGTCGCTGGCCCGCTACGACCGGGTGATCGTGTTCTCGGAGCTGCAGGCGGAGGTGCTGCAGCGGCTCGGGGTGCCCGCCAACCGTCTGGCCGTGATCCCCAACGGTGTGGACACCGAGCTGTGGCGGCCCGCCCCGGCCGCGGCCAGTCCGGAACTGCTGGAGCTGCGCCAGCGCTTCGCCGGCCGGCGGGTGTTTCTCTATGTGGGTCGGGTGGCCACCGAGAAGAACGTGGAGGCCCTGCTCAAGGCCTGGCGGCTGGTGCGACCGGCGGGCTGCGTGCTCGTGGTGGTGGGTGATGGTCCGCTGCGCGGTGCCCTCCAGCAGAGCGGTGGCGGCGAAGCGGATGTGGTGTGGTGGGGCTATGAGCCGCGGCTGGAGATGCGGGTGGCCTTCCAGCAGCTGGCTGAGGTGTTCCTGCTGCCCTCACTCGTGGAGGGGCTGAGCCTGGCCCTGCTGGAGGCGATGGCGGCTGGCACCGCCTGCGTGGCCACCGATGCCGGTGCCGATGGCGAGGTGCTGGAGGGCGGCGCCGGCATCGTGATCAGCACGCAGGGCGTCACCACCCAGCTGCGCACCCTGCTGCCGGTGCTGCGCGACCAGCCCCTGCTCACCGCCGAGCTGGGCCGGCGTGCGCGCCAGCGGGCCCAGGAGCGCTACACGCTCGCGGGCAGCATCGATGCCCTGGAAGCTCTCTACGGCGAACTGGCGGCGCGTCGATCCCTCCAGTTCCGCTGAATCCGATCAGTTCCGCTGCACCCGATCCGGCCCTCCCCCGGGATCGGGTTCCTCAAGCCAGGGCCTGAGTCGCCTCGCCAGCCAGCTCCCCAGGCGTCCACTGGCCCGCAACTGCGCCTGCAACTGCGCCTGCAACTGGTCGAGTTCCGCCCGGCGCAGGTCCTCCCGCTCCTCAGCACTCGGCAGATGGTCGTCGAAGCGAATCCCCGTGCGCCGGGCCAGCCACCGGCCCAGGCTGAGAGGCTCGCTCGGATCATGGAGCCGGCGGCAGAGCACCACGGAGGCCGAAATCCTGGCCTCTCCCCCAGGCAGCCGTTGGAGCTGGGTCGCCTTCAGTTCAAACCAGTCATCACCATCGTCATCAACCGACTCCTCCAGCGTCAGGGCCTGTGCGGTGAAGCGTTCCCGCACCCTGCCACAGAACCGGCTCTGGGCCACCAGTTCGGCACTGCCGAGGCGCCATTCCTGGCGTCCGAGGGCCAGCCAGAGCACCCCCCACCAGGCCGCTGCGGTGAGCGGGGCGACCAGCAGCACCAGGGGCAGGTGCGTCGCGTTGCTCCAGGCCCTCTGCACCACGCTCACCAGCTGTGCGGCCAGCAGCAGGGCCGGGCCGGCCAGCACCAGGGTCTGGATCCGGCGCGTGCGGCGGCGGGGCACGAGCAGCGCTGGGCCGAAGGAGGGGGTCTCGCACTCCCAGCGATCGGGCAGCGCCGCGGCCGCGGGCCGGCGCGGCCTGGCCGGATCGGCCGCCAGGGCCCCGCCGAGCAGCGCGACGGCCTCCTGCCGTTGCCCCGGGGTGCCCAGCCGGGTGAGTTCCTCCTGGCGATCGGTCAGCTGGGCGATCAGGGCCCCGCCGCGGCTCGAGCCCCGCCTGGCCAGAAGCACCGACTCCACCGCGGCGCGCGGCAGCCGCCGGCGCCGACGCCAGGGGCCGAGCCTCTGCTGCCATTCCAGATCGGTCGCGGTGAGACGCAGCCGGTCTTCCGCCCAGAAACAACCCAGCCAGGCCCGCAGCGCCAGCAGGCCCCCCAGGCTCCAGAACGCCAGGATCGTCAGCAGGAAGGCCGCCAAGAGCACCGCCACCATCGGCGAATCGGGCTGGTTGGGGATGGCACGACCGCTGAACAGAGTCCACGCCAGAGCGCCCACCCCCGCCAGGGCGAAGGCCTCGCCGGCGGCCCAGACCAGCAGCCACACCGAGAGGAATACCGCCTCCAGCCAGCGCCCCCAACCGGTCGGTCGAAACCGCAGCTCCAGTGCCTGGTCCATGGAATCCGCCCGCCCGGAAGGGCTTTCTCGGCCCGGATCCATGCTGTTCAGTCCGCCAGGGCGGCGCAACAGCTCAGATAGGCGGCCCGGGGATCGGCGGCGGCGCTGATCGGCCGGCCGATCACCAGGTGGCTGGAGCCGGCCGCGATGGCCTGGGCCGGGGTGAGCACGCGCCGCTGATCACCCCGCTCGCTGCCGGCGGGCCGGATCCCCGGGGTCACCAGCAGAAAGGGTTCCGGATGGCGGGCCCGCAGATGGGCCACCTCCAGGGGCGAACACACGCAGCCGCCGATGCCCGCGGCGGCGGCCAGGCCCGCCAGCCGCTCCACCCGCCGCTCGAGCGGTTCGTCGATGGCGAGCTCCGTGGCGAAGCGGCTGGCCTCCCAGCTGGTCAGCACGGTGACGGCCAGCAGGGTGGGCCGGGGCTGGTGCGCACTGGCCCCCGATGCCACCGCTGCGGCCTGGGCGACCTGGAGGGCCTCACGGCCCGCGCAGGCATGCACCGTGATCAGTTCGGCGCCGAGGCGGGCGGCGCTGCGGCAGGCGCCCGCCATGGTGGCCGGGATGTCGTGGAACTTCAGATCGAGGAACACCCGCAGGCCGCGCTGGCGCAGCTGATGCACCACTTCCGGCCCCCCCGCCACGTACAGCTCCAGGCCCACCTTCACCCAGCGCAGCTCGGGGATCGCGGCCACGAGGCCCAGCGCCGCGGCTGGCTCCAGGCCGTCGAGCGCCACGATGATCCGATCGGCCGGATCGGTGCTGCGGGCCGGTGGCTGGCTCACGGATCGCCGGGCGGGGGTGGCGCCGCAGACTCCGGAGCCAGCAGCCGCCGGAAGGTCTTCCGGCCCAGCTGCAGCACCCGGCCATGCAGCTCTGCGGCACTGGCAAAGGCCTGGCCCGGGTCGCTGAGCTTCTCGCCATCGAGCCGCACCCCACCGCCCTGAATCTGACGCCGGGCCTCGCTGCTGCTCCTGCACAACTTGAGGGCGCCCAACAGATAGAACGCTGTGGCCGGGAACGACACGCCCTCCAGGGAGGCCTCCGGCAGGGTCGCCGCCAGGCCGCCGGATGTCGTGGATTCAGCGGCGATCCCGCTGGCAGCGCCCCCGGGGTGAGGGCTCGACGGTTCGCTGGACCAGCGGCCACCCGCGCCACCCACCATCCGTGCCGCACTGGCCTGGGCCTCCAGGGCCGCCGGCTCACCATGGCGGCTGGCGGTGATCGCCAGCGCCATCACCTGCTGCCGCTCCCTCGGGTTGGTGGGCAGTGCCCTCAGATCGAGGTCCGTGAGCAGGGTGAGGTAGGTGTCCACCACGGCATCAGGCAGCTTTTCCAGCCTGGAATACATGTCCAGCGGCGGCTCCTGCAGGCCCACGGTGTTGCCCAGGCTCTTGCTCATCTTCTGCACCCCATCGAGGCCCGGCAGGATCGGCAGCAGCATCCCGAACTGGGGCCGCTGGCCGAAGTGGCGCTGCAGATCGCGGCCCATGGCCACATTGAATTTCTGATCCGTGCCGCCCAGCTCCACGTCGGCTCGAACCGCCACCGAGTCGTAGCCCTGCAGCAGCGGATAGAGGAACTCGTGCAGCGAGATCGGGGTGCCGGAGCGGTGCCGGCCGGCGAAGTCTTCCTTGGCCAGCATCTGGCCCACGGTGGCGGTGCCCAGCAGCTCGATCAGCCGCGGCAGAGCGAGGCCCGCCAGCCACTCGCTGTTGCGGCGCACTTCCAGCCGGCCGGGGGTGCTGAAGTCCAGCAGGGCCCGCTCCGGCGGCTGGCCCAGCCCGAGCTGCAGCAGGTAGGTCTCGGCATGGGCCTCCACCTGGGCTGCACTGAGCTGCGGTCGGGTGGCGCTCTTGCCGGTGGGATCACCGATCCGGGCGGTGAAGTCGCCGATGATCAGCACCGCGGTATGGCCCGCATCCTGGAAGGCCCGCAGCTTGCGGAACAGGATCGAGTGCCCCAGGTGGATGTCGCTGCCGGTGGGGTCGATGCCGAGCTTCACGCGCAGGGGGCGGTCCGTGACTTTCGCTTCAGCCAGGCGCGCGTCGAGCCGCTGATCAGGGTCGGGTTCCGCCCCGGCGCCGGTGCCGCCATCGGGGAAGAGATCGGCCACGCCCCGGGCGCACCAGCTTGGCAGCCCCCAGTGCTCTGCTGCCATCTCCGTCGCCCCCGCGCCCGCCACAGCGACGGATCGTAGGCAGGCGCCTCACACCGCCCGCTCGAGTTCGCTCTTCATCCGCGTGAGGGTGAGGTTCATCTGCTCGAACATGGCGTCCGGTGTGAGGCCGAACTGGCCGAGCTGGGTGCGCAGCTGCTCGACGGTGAGCTTGGCCTGGAAATCCTCCGACAGTTCGAAGCGCTTCATGAACACGCGGTAGCGATCCATCATGTCCTCCATCCGCTCGATGTAGAGCTTTTTGCCCTCGCGATCGAACTTGCCGTAGTCGCTGCCCAGCTGCATCAACTGCTGGTAATCCAGGAAGAGCCGTTTGGCCTCATCCTGCACGATCTCGGAATCGAAGAACGCCATGAAGCGGCGGCGCGACGGGGTGAGGCCGATTCTGGAGAGGCCCGCCCGGCCTGGCGAGTGCGGATCCACGCATCCCCGCTACCTTCGCTGCACAGCATTCCGGCATGTCCTTTCCATGGCCCAGCGCCACTGGCTGGATCCCCTGGCCCGCCGGCTGCTCGAGGCCACCGGCCAGATCCCCCCGCGGCGCCCCGCCGGCCTGGCCCGCCCGCCCCAGCCGGTGCGCCCCGACGCAGCCGCCCCGGGCCCCGCTGGGCAGGCAGGGCCCGACGATGCCGTGGAGCGGGATCTGCTGGCGCTCAAGCTGCGCCACAACCCCGGCCTGCGCCTGCGCAGCGCCGCGGAGGTGCGCCATGCCGCCGCCCTGGGCTGGCGCCTGGATGTGAACCGGGCCACCCGCGGCGACTGGCTGCGCCTGCCGGGTCTGGAGCCCCACCACGCCGAGCTTCTGCTGGGGCTGCAGAAGGGGGGCGTGCAGCTGAGCGGACCCGAGGATCTCGAGCGGCTCCTGGAGCTTCCCGCCCCCACGGTGGCGGCCTGGCAGCCCCTGCTGGAGTTCCGCTGGTACGGCACGCCGGCCACGCCGCAGCCCGAGGCGCGGCTCGACCTCAACCAGGCCCGTCCCGCCGACCTGGAGGCCCTCGGCCTCTCGCCGGAGCGCATCCGGCGCCTGCTGCGGGAGCGTGCCCGGGCTCCGTTCCGCCACCTGGCCGACCTCCAGGCCCGCCTCCAGTTCCCGCCCGCTCTGGTGGAGGGCTGGATCGGCAGGGTGCGCTTCGGCAGCGGTCCTCCCGGGCCGACGCTGCCGGGCTCTCCGAAGCGCTGATGGCACGCCAGGGCAGCTTCTTCGACGCCGCCACCGGCCACGCCGGCTGTGCCGACCCGGCTGGGCAGCTGGCCCTGAGCCGCGACCAGCTCCTCGCCTGGCAGCGGCGGCTCGTGGCCTTCCAGGCGCCGCTGTTCGCGCGCCGGCAGGTGGCCAGCGCCCAGACCTGCCTGTTCGCCAGCCAGGAGGCGGCACCCGCCGCCCAGGCGCTCAGCCTCGACCTTCTGGAGCTGCAGCCCCAGGCCCTGAGCTTCTGGCGCTGGCCCCAGGCTCCCCAGCGGGGAGCGGCGGTCTACTTCGTGCTCGACCGCCCGCCCGCCCTCGATCGCCCGTTGCTGCTCTACGTGGGCGAGACGGGCCGGGCCGACCGGCGCTGGAAGGGTGCGCACGACTGCAAGCACTACCTGGCGGCCTATGGCGAGGCCCTGGTGCGGGCGGGCCTGGAGGGTCGGCCCAGCATCCGCTTCTGCCTTGATGTGCCGGCGGCCGCGAGGCCGCGCCGCGCCCTGGAGCAGGCCCTGATCCGGCACTGGCAGCCGCCTTTCAACAAAGAAACCAGGGAGCGCTGGGCCACCCCGTTCACCGCCGGGCCTGATCCGGCCTGACCCCGGCCGGCGGCGGAGAAGCGCGGGCGCCCTGGCTACGATCCGCGCTTGCATCCGGCCGGCGCATGGAGTTTCGCTGCAGTTCCGCTCCCCTCGCCGTCGCCCTGGAGACCCTGGACACCCAGGCTCTGGCGGTGGGCCTGTTCAGCGGCGAGGAGGCCCCGGCTGCCCATCCGCTCCTGGAGTCCCTCACCGACCGCTACGGGGAGCCGCTGCTGCAGCGGCTGCAGCAGCGGCGGTTCAAGGCCAGGGCCGGCGACTGCGCCACCCTGGAACTGCTGCAGGATCGCCCACCCGCCCTGATCCTGGTGGGCCTGGAGGAGCCGGCCGGCGGCGATGCCGCCGGTCTGCGCACGGCCGCCGCGGCAGCGGCGAAGGCGGCCGAGGCGGCGGGCTGCACCAGCCTCGCCCTGGCCTTCCCCCTGGAGGGATTCGACGGAGAACAGGCCGCCAGGGCCCTGGCCGAGGCGGTGCGCCTGGCCACCTACAGCGATGAGCGCTTCCGCAGCGAACCCCAGGCCGGGCGTGCCCGGCTGGAGCGGGTGCTCCTGATCGGGGTGCCGGATTCCGCCGGGCCGGCCCTGGCGGCCGTGGAGCCGGTGTGCGCCGGCGTGGAGCTGGCCCGCCGGCTGGTGGCTGCTCCCCCCAATGTGGCCACCCCCCAGCACCTGGCGGATACGGCCGCGGCCATCGCCCGAGAGCACGGCCTCGACCTGCGCGTGCTGGAGCGGGCCGACTGCGAGGCGCTGGCGATGGGGTCGTACCTGGCGGTGGCCCAGGGGTCGGATCTGGCTCCCAAGTTCATCCACCTCACCTACCGGCCGACGGGGCCGGTCAGCCGGCGGGTGGTGCTGGTGGGCAAGGGGCTCACCTTCGATTCCGGCGGCTACAACCTCAAGACCGCCGGCTCCCAGATCGAGATGATGAAGTACGACATGGGGGGCAGTGCCGCCGTGCTCGGAGCCGCCCGGGCCATCGCCGGGCTCAGGCCCGAGCGAGTGGAGGTGCACGTGTTGGTGGCCGCCTGCGAAAACATGATCAGCGGCGGCGCGGTGCATCCCGGCGACATCGTGACGGCCTCCAACGGCAAGACGATCGAGATCAACAACACCGATGCCGAGGGCCGTCTCACCCTCGCCGACGCCCTCGTCTATGCCTGCGGGCTGGAGCCGGATGCCATCGTCGATCTGGCCACCCTCACCGGCGCCTGCGTGATTGCCCTCGGGGAGGAGATCGCCGGGCTCTGGTCGAGCAGCGATGCCCTGGCCACGGCGCTGCTGGAGGCGGGCCGGGCCGGCGCCGAAGACCTGTGGCGGATGCCGCTGCGCGCCTCGTATCGACAGGGGCTGAAGAGTGGGGTGGCTGACATGAAGAACACCGGGCCCCGGCCGGCGGGAGCGATCACGGCGGCCCTGTTCCTCCAGGACTTCGTGACCAAGGGGATTCCCTGGGCCCATCTCGACATCGCTGGCACGGTGTGGAGCGAGAAGGGACGGG
>Ga0315900_10002026_pt1 | contig 31768 bp, 23 predicted proteins | sample LakEriMetagenome_FD_203521 | JGI IMG/M metagenome (GOLD analysis project Ga0315900, IMG submission 203521) | Freshwater fungal communities from buoy surface, Lake Erie, Ohio, United States - Buoy 12 MA114 | ecosystem: Environmental > Aquatic > Freshwater > Lake > Lake biofilm | place: USA: Lake...
TCCCAGGCTGTACACGGTGCAACGGCCCACGCGGACCGTCGGGCGTGATGCCGATCTCGTAGCCCTCATTCGACTTTTTGGCGAGAGCGATGAGCGCGCTCATGCCTTTCTCCGGTTTGGAGCTCGATCCGCGCTCGGCCTCGATGCCGAAGCTTTCGCACACGTCGGCGATAATCTGCCCGTCACCGCTCGGGCTGGTCAAAATGGTGCCCGGAACGTTCGCGAACCACTCGTGATGCAGCCACGGGATCAAAAACATGCGGTTGTGCCAGAAGGACCAGATCCAGCCTTTGCGTGCGGCATCAAAAACACCCGCCTCGTCGCGCACTTCCCAGCGCAGCGTGGCACCGATGCCGCGCATGAGCCATGCGATGATCTTGCCGACGTTTTTGATGCGGATTCTGGCCATGTGGCGCGCACCTTTGGCGCGATCAGTGAATGCGGCAACCTCAGGACAGCGATTTCACCAACTCGATCACCGATTTGCCTTCCTCCAGGCGGAAATCAACACGGTCGAAAATCTCGCGGATCACATGCAGGCCCAGTCCGCCGATGCGCTGGCCGGTGGAAGGCGGGGCGACGAGTTTTTCGAAATCCTCGTTGGTGATGCCCTCGCCGTGATGCTCGATGAGAATGCGCACCGCACCCGCGTCCGATTCGAACCGACAGCAGGCCGGACGCTCGGCGCTGGTGGAGCAGTAGGCGTACTTGCAGATGTTGCTCATCACCTCGTCACAACCGAGCACGATGAGCCCGGTGACATCATCCGGCAGCGCATGCCAGGCGGCCCAGGAGTCGATGAATTCGCGCACGAGACGCAGCGTGTCCGGCTGGCAGCTCAGATCGAGCCGTGCAGGCGGCGGCTCGGCATGATCTGTGATGGTCAGCACGGTCGCGTCGTCCTGATAACTCGCGCCCTGCGCGAACGAACGCCATTTTCCCACCAGGTGCTGGAGAAAATCGTCGCCACCATCCGCCTCCTGGAGCGCGGCTGCAAAGGCTCCGTCCTCAAAATATTCCCCGGCGCTGTTCTGCACCTCGAGGATGCCATCTGTGAAGAGCATCCAGTGGCGGCCGGCGCTCAAAGGCAGCACGCATTCCGCATAACGTGCGGCGGAAGCGATGCCGAGCGGCGCGTTTCCCGGCGCAGCGGCCTCCCGCCAAGCTTTGCCGTCGTAAAGCTGCGCGCCCGGCAAGCCGGCGCAGCAGAGCCTCACGCGGCGTGTTTTCGGACAGATGAGCATCGCGTTGATGGCGATGAAGCGTCCCGCCTTCATCACGCCGCAGAGCTTCTTGTTCAGCGCCGCCATCCATTCGGCGAGGTTCATCGAAACACACAGATGCGCGGTGGAGGCGATCAAGGTGGTGCCCCGCGCCATGTCGAGCGCGGCAGGCAGCCCTTTGCCGCACACGTCGCCGACGCCGAGGAGGATCTTGCCATCGTCAATCTGGTGCCAGAAGTAAAAGTCGCCGCCCACCTCACTCGCTGGCTCATAAAAGCTCTCCACGGCGATGTCACCCAACCGCACCTGCGGCGCAGGCAGAAACGAATTCTGGATTTCCTTGGCCAAGGAGAGCTGCTGGCGGTTTTCAGCTTCCTGGATGGCCTTCTTCTGCGATTCGAGCCGCAGCAATGTCACGGCAATAAGACTGCCGAAAGTCTCGAACATCTCCACGTCTAGCGTGTTGAAGGCAGCGCCATGATTTGGGTTGATCGCCTGCATCACGCCGAGGCAGCGATCACCGTCGAGCAGCGGGATCGTGACCATTGCCCGCGTGACGAGTTCTGTTTTGTCGGAAGCGGGGCGAAAATGGCGCGGATCGTTCAACGCGTCCTCGATGTTGACGGTTTTTTTCGTCGCAAAGACATCCCCGGCGATCCCCTTCCCTTTCGGCACACGCACCTCCATCGCATTGATCGGATCCAGCGTGGAGCGGATGCGCAGATCGTCATTCGGGCCGTCAGGCAGCAAGATCGAGCAAACTTCGCAGTCCATCACCTCGCGTGAACGCTGAAGAATGTGATCCACCAGTTCGGAAGGATTCTGCGTGCTGCTCAAACGACGCGCCACGTCAATCAGCACGTTCTGGCGTGAAGCGATGGGCTGCGGGTTACTCACGGCGTTTGAAGTATTCGAGGATGCTTTTCTTTTTCGACTCGGACATGGGCGGCTCGGGTTTCGCGCCGGAATCGAGCTCCTTGATGCGCACAGGATAAGGTTCCTTCGAGCGGCGCATGTGCTCGATGATCTGCTCCTTGGTCGGCACGTCGTTCTCCTTGTTGCCAAAGATCAGACGATTGGGCTTCTCCGCGAGCGTGCCGGTGATGTACTCGCCCCAAATGACGAGCGCGCTCATCTCCTCGACCAGCGTGTGGATCTTCTTCATCGTCGTGTCGAGATTCTTCTCCAAGCCGGGGCCCGAAGCCCCCTCGCCGCCAGCGAGGAGCTTGTGCATATCCGCCGTGATTTCTTCGATGCGCGCCCGCAGGCCTGGTTTGCCCTCAACACCGGCGATGGTGGCGTTCAGCTCCTTGGAAAACGTCTCCAGATTTGCGAACACGGCGTCCGCACGTTTGGCGAGGCCTTTGTCCGCCGCGCCCTTCGGCCCCTGCACGAGTTCCTGGATGCCTGTGGCCGTTTCTTCGAGCTTGTCGGCCACGGTATTGAGCTTCTGGCCGAATCCGGGTGTCTTGCCGTCGCCGGCGAAGACGTTTTTGAGTTCATCGGTGAAGGTCTCGATGTTCGCTAGCGAATCAGTGATCTTCTGCGCGGCATCGCCCTTGCCGAGAGGGTCGGTGATTTTTTTGATGTCGGCGGTGATGGACTTGAGGTTCGCGATGAGCACGTCGCCGCCGGGAAGCAGCATCTCCAGCATGCTGCCGAGGCTGTCGGAGGTGAGTTTCGCGCCGTCCGCCAGCAGGCCGCCGTCATCGTCCTCGCGCACGAGGCCGATGTGCTTTTCACCAAGGATGGACTCGGCGCTGATGACCACTTTCACATGCGCGGGCACGTCCGCCTTCTCCAGAACCGAGATGTGGACGCGAACCGGCCGGTGCGAAACGAGCCGGTCGGCAGGCGCGAGATGCTCGATGCGCTCCACGACGCCGATCTTCGAGCCGGAGAGCAGCACGTTGGAATTGCGGTGCAGGCCGGTCACATCCTCGAAGTCGACGGAGAACCGCAAATGAGGCTTCTGCCACGGATCGCCTGAAATCGCGAAGATCAGCGCCCCGAGCAGCACCAGGGAGCAAAGGATGACCAGCGTGGCCACGGTGGCGTCGTGCTTGTTTTTCATGACTTGGTAGAAAGGATGGCCGTGCGTGAATACCTGCCGGTCTCGCTGCCGCCAAGCAATGTTTCAAGATAGAGAAGCTCGCCGGAGTCGTCACCCGCGTCGCCTTCGGCCTCGCCGTTGATGAACTGCTGCACGGCGGGGTTTGGATTCGCGCGAATCTCCTCCGGCGTGCCCTGCGCGATGATCCTGCCCTGATTGGGGCCAGTGCCGAGCATGATGATCCGCGTGCCGATGCGGAAGACGCTGTTCATGTCATGCGTGACGACGACAACGGTCGCGCCGATTTTCTGCGTGAGGCGCTGGGTCAGTTCATCCACCACCGCGGTCATGATCGGGTCGAGTCCGGCGGTCGGCTCATCGCTGAAGACAAGCGGCGGGTCGAGCGCGAGCGCACGGGCCAGAGCGGCGCGCTTTTTCATGCCGCCGCTGATTTCAGAGGGCTTTTTGTGGCCGTGACCGGTCAGACCGACCTGCTCCAGCTTCATTTTGACCACAGTGTCGATCAATCCTGCATCGAGCCTCGTGTGCTCGACGAGCGGCAGCGCCACGTTTTCCGCGACACTGAGCGACTGCAGCAGCGCACCGGATTGAAACAGCATGCCGTAGCGGCCGCGCAGCTTTTGGAGTTCGCCGTCACGCATCGTGGTGATCTCACGGTCGAAAATCTTGATGCTGCCGGAGGTGGGTTTCTCGGTGCCGATGAGATGACGCAGCAGCGTGCTCTTCCCGCAGCCGCTGCCGCCCATGATGACAAAGGTGTCGCCTTCATAGACCTTGAAGCTCACGCCATTGAGCACGGTCTGCCTCCCAAAATGCCGCACGAGCGAATCGACCTCAATGATCGGCTCGCGTGCGGCAGGATCTGGTATTCCGGAAGACATCAGAAGAAAAACAACGCGGTGAGCAGGGCGTTCGCGATGAAGACAGTCAGCAAGGAGACCACCACGGAGCGTGTCGTCGCCAGACCGACGCCCTCCGCGCCGCCGGTCACGTTTAAACCGATGCTGCACGCGATGGTGATGATGAGCACGCCGAAAACACCGCTTTTGAGCATGCCGATGCCGACATCCCGTAATTCGACATATTCCAGTGCGTGGCTGACAAAGTAGGGCGTGCTCATGTGCAGCGAAAAGTGGCTTATCAGCCAGCCGCCGGCCAGTCCGACATAAATGCCGAACACGGTGAGCAGCGGCAGCATGATGACCATCGCGAGGAAACGCGGCACGATCAGCCAGGACATCGGCGGAATCGCCATAACCTCCAGCGCCTCGATTTCCTCGGACACTTTCATGGTGCCCAGCTCCGCCGTGACCGCGGAGCCGCTGCGGCCGATGACGATCACCGCCGTGATCAGCGGCGCCAGCTCGCGCACGAGGCTGGAGGAGACTAGGCCGGGCACGTACATCGTCGCTCCGAGTTTCGCGAGTTGCGCGGCAGACTGCATCGCCAGCACCACCCCGATGGTCATCGCGGTGAGCGCCGACATCGGCACCGCATGCACACCGATGCGCACGATCTGGGCGAAAGTATGGCCCATCCGCCACGGCTTTCCAAGAAAAGGGGCCACAACAAGCCAATAAAGAAGATCACCGCACAAAGCGAAGTATTGGCGGAAGGCAGCGATCATGAGGGCGGCGATTATCTTCCAAGCGTCGCGGCGGCAAGAGCGTCATCCACCGAGGGAAGCGTTGCGATGAAATCACCGAGCCGGACGATCTTGAACGATGCCTCCACGCGCCCCTGAATGCCGGTGAGCACGAATTCGGTCCCCGCTCCGCTCGCATGCTGGAAATACTCGACCACGACGGCCCAGACGGGCGTGTTGACGAAGGTGACCTTCGAGAAGTCGATGATAAGGCGCTGGACTTTTGCCTTCATCTGCTCGCGGACGATCTTTTGAAACTCGGGCACCGTCGCGAGATCGGCCTCGCCCTCGAGTTCGATGACAGTGGCGTTGGAATGGGTGCGGACAGTGGGTTTCATGCAGACAGGGCGGTCTAGGGATGGCCATGATCACCCTCGCCATGACGTTTGACCAGACAAAAACCAAACTGCTCCGTTCCACGGCTAAAATTTTCCACGAAACCCGACGGCGTGGAAAGAGGGACAAAGGAAAAGCCGGCGGCGGCTGTGATTCAGCACTGTTGGCTTGAACATGGACGCTTCGCTGCTTTGATCGTGCCGCCGGCTGGTTCTCCGCCAGGGTCAAACGGGACCCGCGAAGCATCTCCGGCTCAACCCATTTCAGCCTTTTGATTCTCAGTGAAACAGAAAAATTCGAAGTCCGTCCACGTGCTCATCGCGTGCGGCGGCACCGGGGGACATTTGTTCCCCGGCATCGCCGTGGGTGAGGTGCTCGCCTCACGCGGCCACGACGTCACCCTGCTCATCAGCGAAAAGAAAATCGACTCCCTGGCCGCTTCCGGGCACAAGGAGCTGCGATTTGAGAAAATGCCGTTCCTCGCCATGCCGAAGCCGTGGTCCCCGAAGATGATCGGCTTCCTCAAGGGCCTGTGGCAGGGCACCAAGGCATGCCGGAAGATCATCCGCGACCATGATGTGAAGGTGGTGCTCGGCATGGGCGGCTTCACGTCGTTCGCGCCTTTGTATGCCGGCCGCAAGGAGGGCTGCCGCACGCTCATTCACGAAAGCAACGCCATTCCCGGCAAGGCGAACCGCCTGAACGCCCGTTTCAGCGACATCGTGCTGTGCGGGCTCGACGCGTGCAAAGAACACTTCCCGAAGCATGGCGACGTGCGTGTCGTCGGCACGCCGATCCGCAGCAGCATGAAGCACCTGAACGGCGATGACCCGCGCGCGTTCTTCAAGCTCGACAAAGACAAGCGCACGCTGCTCGTCATGGGCGGGAGCCAGGGGGCTCGTGGCGTGAATCGCGCGGTGGGGCAGGCGCTCGAGCAGTTCGAAAAAATGGGCATTCAGGTGCTGCACATCGCAGGACCCACCGACTACGAGGAGGTGCGTGATGTTTATGCGAAGATCCCGATGCTGAAGCAGCACGTCGCGGCATTCTGCCATCGCATGGATCTCGCTTATCGCGCCGCTGATCTTGCCATCGCACGTTCGGGGGCCTCGTCGATGTCGGAACTCGCCTACTTCGGCGTGCCGAGCCTGCTGGTGCCCTATCCGTATGCCGCCGAGGATCACCAGACGCGCAACGCGGAGATTTTCGACAAGGCAGGCGCGGCCAGGCTGATCCGTGAGAGCGATCTGAACGCGGAAACGCTCGCCGACGCGGTGCGCAGCATTGTGAATGATTCCCGCAAAGCCGGTGACATGAAAAAGGCGGCGCAGAAGCTCGCAGTGAAGAACTCCGCGGAGAAAATCGCCGACCTGATCGTCAAAGAAGCCGAAAAGGCCCATGCGGCGTAAATTTTGCCGATCTTGCCATTTTCTGTGCCTCAAGCCGGAACGGAAGCATCCCTGTTTGAAACACGGGGCGGAGTCGCTATGTATCTGCCCCTCAAATCCCAACCCGACCACTTATGAATCTAACACGCACGGCTTACGGCACCTGGAGCGGCGGCCGCTTCATGCACTACGGCGAACAACTCTCCGAGGAGCATTACATGCAGCTCATGCGTGACTCCTTCGCCAAAGGCGTGCGCACCTTTGTCACCGCGGATGTGTATGGCGTGGGGCGTGCAGATGCGTTGCTGGGCGAGGCGCTCAAAGGCATCCCGCGTGAGGAATACTGCCTCGTCGGCATCGTGGGCCACGACATTTACGAAGGCATCCGCCAGGGATCCAAAGGCTACCCGCGCTTCACCGATCCCTCGCTGCGCGGACCGGAGAAGTATTACGACTACCTCAAGATGGCCACAGAGAAGAGCCTCGAGCGCTGTCAGACCTCGAAGTTTGACCTGCTCATGCTCCACAACCCGGACAGCATCAGCTACACGAGCGAAAAGGTGTGGGACGCCTTCACCAAGATACGCGACGAAGGCCTCACCGAGCGCCTCGGCATCGCTCCCGGACCCGCGAACGGCTTCACGCTCGACATGATCGAGTGCTTCGAGCGCTACGGCGACCGCATGGACTGGGCGATGATCATCTTGAATCCCTTCGAGCCCTGGCCCGGCCAGCACGTGCTCGCTGCCGCTGAAAAGAACAAGGTCGATATCCTCGCCCGCGTGGTGGACTACGGCGGTCTCTTCCATGATGACGTGAAGCCCGGCCACAAGTTCCGCGATGGCGATCACCGCACGCATCGCCCCGGCGAGTGGATCGAGCATGGCGTGGAGCGCCTCGAAAAAGTGCGCCCCATCGCCCAAAAGCACGGCCTCACCATGCTGCAGCTCGCCTGCTTGTGGACCTTGGGGAACACCGCCGTGAAAAGCGTCGTCCCCACGCTCATCCAGGAGCACGGCGAAGGCGCTCGCACCATCGAGAGCAAGCTCGACGAGCTCGCCGCACTGCCGGATCAGTGCCTGAGCAAAGAAGAGATCGAAACCATCCGTCAAATTGGCGACAACACCGGCTGCATGGCCCTGAAGGGAGCCAGCCAGCGCCATCCCGCCGACATGGAGCCCCGCGCCGACGAATGGGCGATGCGCGACGACCTCATGGCGCTCGCCGGCAGTTTTGGCCTGCGTTGGACCTGGTGACGCATCGGTTGCATCACCGTCCTTTCAAGACGACAGAGGCCGCTCATGATCGAATCCGATTTCATCATTGTCGGCACCGGCGCGGGCGGCCTTAGCGCGGCTTTGCATGCCTCGGAGCATGGCAATGTGGTGATGATCACAAAAAAAGGCGCGCTCGACTCGAATTCTAACTGGGCGCAGGGCGGCATCGCCTGCGTCACGGCCGAGAATGACTCCATCGAGAAGCATGTGAGCGACACGCTCATTGCGGGGGCCGGTTTGTGCAAAGAAGCTGCAGTGCGCACGATTGTCAGCGAGGGGCCGGCACGGATCGCCGAACTCGTGAATTGGGGGGTGCATTTCGACCAGCGTGAGTCGGAGAGCGGGCACCTGGAGTTCGACCTGACCAAAGAAGGCGGCCACACGGCTCGTCGTGTGCTGCATGCCGCTGATGCCACGGGTCGTGAGATCACTGAAAAGCTGCTCGCAGCCGTTCGTGCGAAGCCAAACATCAAGATCTACGAGAATCATTACGCGATCGACCTCATCACGACGGCCAAGCTCGGACTCGTCTCCGAGGATCGCGTGCTCGGACTCTACGTGCTTGATGAGATCACGGGCGATGTTCACACTTTTCGCTCGGATCGAGTTATCCTGGCCACCGGCGGCTGCGGACGTGTCTATCTTTACACGACGAACCCACGCGTGGCGACCGGCGACGGTGTGGCGATGGCCTGGCGTGCCGGGGCGACGATTTCGAACATGGAGTTCATCCAATTCCATCCGACCTGCCTGTATCATCCCCAGAAGCGATCCTTTTTGATCACCGAGGCCATGCGCGGCGAAGGCGCGCGGCTGATCGGCAAAGACGGCCAGGAGTTCATGCACCGCTACGACAAGCGCGGCTCGCTCGCGCCGCGTGACATCGTGGCCCGTGCCATCGACCACGAGATCAAGCGCACCGGCGGCCCGTGCGTCTATCTCGACATCAGCCACAAGCCGGCGGACTTCATCGCGCATCACTTCCCAAACATCCAAAAGGCCTGCCTGGAGGTCGGGATCGACATCACGAAGGAGCCGATTCCGGTCGTTCCAGCGGCGCATTACCAATGCGGCGGCGTTTTGACCGATGTGAACGGGGCCACCAACATCCGCGGACTGTGTGCGGTGGGCGAGGTCGGCTGCACCGGCCTGCACGGCGCGAACCGCCTCGCGAGCAACTCCTTGCTGGAGTGCTGCGTCACCGCCCAGCGCTCTGTGGCGCACCTGCTCAAAAAGATTCCGGCCGGAAAAATGGCGGAACAAAGCTACGAGCTGCGCCCCTGGCAGGTCAGCGGGGTGGTCGAGAATGACGAACTTGTCGTCATCTACCATAACTGGGACGAAATCCGCCGCCTGATGTGGGACTACGTCTCGATCGTGCGCACGAACAAGCGCCTCCAACGCGCCGCCGCCCGCCTGCGGAATCTCAAGCGCGAGGTGCAGGAATTTTACTGGAACAACCGCGTCACGAGCGAGATTTTGGAACTGCGCAACCTTGTCGAAACCGCCTCCCTCATCGTCGAGTGCGCCATCCGGCGGCACGAGAGTCGCGGCCTGCACTACACGCTTGATTATCCAAAGACCGACGACACGCGGCCGCCTGCGGACACGATGCTGCGGCGTTATTGAGATTATTACCGCTCTTTGCCTGGGGCAGAATGCTCCTATCTACGCCTGTTTTTTGAACAAGGGCCGCGACCGCCTGTCCCCGCTTATGAAGAAGTGCTTCAGGATTCCAAACCTTTGGATTCAACGGGAACTTCGGCCGCGCCTTCATCAATAAGAGATTGCAGTTCGCTGCGTGAAGCTGCTACAATTCCCTCAACCACCGCCCAACCCCATGCCTGCCGGACGTTTTCCATGCCTGCTCGCCGCTGCTTCCCTGGCTGCGGCTTTGTCGGCCCATGGTCAGGGAGCCTCCTCAGTTTCTGCGACTGGGGCCGTGGCGGCGCTGAAAAAGCGCGATGGTGCGCCTGTGGCCACAAAGAGTGTCAAACAAGCCCCCGCCTCCGCGCCAAAAGCTGACGCGCCGCCAGCCACAAGGGCCGAGCCGCAGCCGCGGTCCATCGCCTCCTCGCTGCCCAATTTCAGCGCTCAATCGATGCCGCATCTCGGTTACGCACGTTATCCATGGAAACTCGACATTGTGGCCACAGTGTTCTGGGTGGGCGAGGAGCCGACAGAAAACAACCCCACGCCCAACGACAAAAGTTCCTGGGACACCAAGTGGATGGAGAACTTCGGCGGGTACGACGACCCGGACCCGACGAAGCGCACGGATTTCTTCACCCCCGAGGGTTTTACACCCAAACAAAATCCCTTCTACGTCGCGCTGCCTTACAATGATGTGATCGACTACAACTCGCACAAGCCCGAGGCATCCAAGGTCATTCCATGGTTCAAGCAGCGCTACAGCCGTTCCGGCAAGACCGTTCTCAAAGGGCAGTGGGTGGCCATCCGGCATGGCAACCGTGTGTGCTACGCGCAGTGGGAAGATTGCGGCCCGTTCGTCACGGACGACCACGAGTATGTGTTCGGCTCCGCCCGTCCGAAGAACACCAGCAACAACAGCGCTGGCATCGACATCTCCCCGGCGATCCGTGATTATCTCGGCCTGAAAAGCATGTCCCGGTGCGATTGGCGCTTCGTTGATGTGAGCGAGGTGCCCGCCGGTCCGTGGCGCAATTTCGGCGACAACAACCACTTCGTCCGCCAGCAGAAGATCGACAAGGAGCGCGAGCACAGCGCCATTTCCTCCCGACTTGAGGAACTCCGCCGCGCCCGCGACGAATACTTCAAGCAAAACGGCACCGGAGCCGTGCGCTGATCACACCAGACCGCGCCTAGCCAGCGATTCCTCCATCGCACGGTCGATGAGCATTACCGCGAGAGATTGGGTGGCGTCGTCGAGATGCTGCGTGGCCGTTTTGAGCGCCTTTGCGTCGTGAGATGGTGAATCAAGCAGCTTCCGCACTTCCACAGCATGTTGGAGGACGGATTGGTTCTCTTCATGGCTGATCATATCACCGAGCTGCGCGAGCGCGGCATCCACGGCGGGCAGCAGTTCCTCGGCTTTGAGCTTCGCCTCGGTCCAGATGCGCTCGTTCATGTCCTCGAAGGCATAATCCACGCTCTCGGCGATCATCTGCTCCACGCGCTCGTCTTCGACATCGACCGCGGTGCCGCGGATTTCGAGCATGGTGTCCGTGTTCGTAGCAGTATCGCGGGCGAGCACCTTCAAAATGCCATCCGCGTCCAGGCTGAACTGCACGCCGACACGAGCGCTGCCTTTCGGACCGGGAGGAAAAGGAACCTCGATGCGTCCGAGTTCCCAGTTGTCCTTCGCTAGCTCTCGCTCGCCCTGAAGAATGCGGATGAGCATCGAATCCTGGTTCGCGACGGCATTGGTAAACATCTCCCCGGCTTTCGCAGGAATCGTGGTGTTGCGCGGAATGATGATGTTCATCAAGCCGCCGAAGGTCTCGATGCCGAGCGAGAGCGGCGTGACATCGAGCAGCAACACCTGTCGCAGACTGCCGCCGAGGATGCCGGCCTGGATCGTAGCGCCGAGCGCGATGGCCTCGTCGGGGTTCTGCGAGGTGTTTGGCTCACGCCGGAAGATTTCCCGCACATAATCGCGCACCAGGGGCATGCGCGTGCTGCCGCCGACGAGAATGACTTCATCAAGTTCCTCCGGTTTGATCTTCGCATCGCTCAAGGCTCGCAGGCAATGGACACGCGTGCGTTCAATCCAGGGTCTCGCGATTTTTTCGAGTTCAGCACGGGTGATGTCCAGGCCGTTGAAGGAGGTCGTTTCCTCGCTCGAGAGGCGCTTTTTGACCATTTCGGCACCTTCGATCACGCGGATGTCACCAGGCGGCAAATTCAGCCTCTCCGCGATGAAAACGGCCAGCATGCGGTCCAGATCGTCGCCGCCGAGTTGCGTGTCACCGGCGGTGGAAAGCACCTGGAAGACGCCCTCGCGCATTTCGAGCACGGAAATGTCAAACGTGCCGCCGCCGAGGTCATAGACGGCCACCTTTTGATGCTCGCCGAGCTTGTCGAGGCCGTAGGCCAGTGCCGCGGCAGTCGGCTCGCTCAAGATGCGCACGACTTCGAGTCCGGCGAGTTCCCCGGCCTGCTTCGTGGCATTGCGCTGCGCGTCATTGAAGTAGGCAGGCACCGTGATGACCGCTTTCGACACGCTTTGCTCCAGCGCCCGCTCGGCGACGGCCTTCAAGTGTTTCAAAATCTCCGCCGAAATCTCGACAGGGGTTGTTTTCAGGTCGCTGAGGTCGTAAGGCGGCCTCCAGCCCGACTCTCCGGGCCTGCGGCCGATGAGACGCTTCACCGAGGTGATCGTGCGGGTGGGCTGCAAGGCCCGCTGCCGCAACGCGGGAGCGCCAACGGTGATTTCCCCATCCTCGGCGATGCAAACGGCGCTTGGCGTGCTGCGGCTGCCATTTTCATCCGCCAGCAGGATCGGAAAGCCGCTGTCCACCACGCCGACGAGGGAGTTCGTCGTGCCGAGGTCGATGCCAAGGATGGGGGAGGATTGCATGTGTTTCGTTCTACGCGGCCAACAAGATCAGCAAGGACATTTCTGCAAACGCAAGGCCTGCCGTCTCCAAATCAAACTCCCACAAATCACCTAGTCCGAGTTTGCTGAATTTATTGGTCCTAAATATAAAAGGGGGATTTAGCACACCCTTAATCAGTGAAGGAGATTCCGCATTGTTATGAAGGCCACCGTGTTTGATATCAGCGTCGCAAAAGGATACGATAAGCCAAACACCAAACCAGTACCTGCACTCGGGCGTTTCCAAAGTCGGCAAAGACTCCAAAAGACAGCACCAAGAATGAAAATTGCCTGGAGCCCACCAGCGACACTAATCCCCGGCTTGGAGTCTAGTAGTGCCCATGGAACAAGCGTCAGAAGGGGGATGGCAAATACCCATTCAGGAGCGACTGCGAGAACCATGGCATGCATGATCAGTAGCCCTCCGTCGCCTCGCTGAAGTTCCACGGAGCTTGGTAGGCGCCCGTGCGCTCTTTTTCGAGCTGACGGACGAGGTCGTTCAGCAATGCCGACGCGCCGAAACGGTAGCGGCGGTTGTTGAGCCACTCGTCGCCGAGGGTTTCATTGACGGCGATGAGGAAATGCAGCGCCTGCTTCGCGGTCCGGATGCCGCCGGCGGGTTTCATGGAAATGGGCACGCCGGTGGCGAGAAAATGATCGCGGATGGCCTCCAGCATGACCTGATTGTTGCCGAGCGTGGCGTTTGAGGACGTTTTGCCGGTGCTAGTCTTGATGAAGTCGTTTGGACGGATCACGCGCATCGCCAGGAAGCTGGCGGCGCGGATGTTGTCATAGGTTTCGAGTTCGCTGACTTCGAGAATGACCTTCAGCGTGGCCTTGCCACAGGCTTCGACGACGGCGGCGATTTCATCCTGCATGCGGCCAAATTCGCCGGCGAGGAAAGCACCACGATTGATGACCATGTCGATTTCATCGGCGCCGTCGTTCACGGCAGCGTGAACCTCAGCGAGACGTGTCTTGAGCGGAGCCTGACCCGACGGAAACGCAGTGGCGACGGAAGCGATCTTCACTTTGGTGCCGCCAACGTGCTTTTTCGCGTGCTTCACCATCGCGGGATAAACGCAGACGGCGGCGGTTTGCGGGATGTCGCCTTGGTCGTGCGGGGAAATCGCCTTCTGGCAGAGCGAGGCGACCTTGCCGGGCGTGTCCTTGCCTTCCAAGGTGGTCAGATCGACCATCGAAACGGCGAGACGCAGGCCGAAGACCTTGGACTTCTTTTTAATGCTGCGGGTGGTGTATTTCGCCACCCGTTCCTCGATTCCGACGTGATCGACCGTGCCGATCTCATCGAAGAGGCGGCGGAAGCTGGCGGGCGCTTTGGCGGCGGGCATGCTGCGATGTTGCTTGGCGGCAGGGCATGCTGTCAAGAAGCCAATTTTTGTGCATGACGAAAAGGAATCCCGTGACGTAATCATTGTCACCATGAGCAGCATGATTCCCCCGGTGTATGACACCCCCGTTTTCCGCATGGCCTGCCAGCAGTTCGACCTGGTGGCCGATTTCCTCGACATCCCGGTGAATGCGCGTGACCGCCTGAAGCTTCCGAAGCGCAGTGTCAGTGTCGCGATGCCCGTGCGGCGTGATGACGGCAGCACGACGGTCTTCATGGGCTACCGCGTGCAGCACCACCTGACACTCGGCCCGACGAAAGGCGGCGTGCGTTTCCATCCTGAGGTGACGCTCGGTGAAGTCGCCGCGCTGGCGATGTGGATGAGCTGGAAATGCGCGCTGACCGGCCTGCCGTATGGCGGTGCCAAGGGCGGCGTGACCTGCAATCCGCGCGAGCTTTCAACCGGCGAGCTGGAGCGCGTGACGCGGCGCTACACGCAGGAGTTGATTCCCTTTATTGGCCCGCAGATCGACATTCCCGCGCCAGACATGGGCACAAACGAGCAGACCATGGCGTGGATGATGGACACTTACTCACTGCAAAGCGGTCATTGCGTGCCTGCGGTCGTCACGGGCAAGCCGGTGAGCCTCGGCGGATCACTCGGACGTCGTGAAGCGACGGGGCGCGGCGTGGCTTACCTGGTTTCACGAGCGATGGACACGATTGGCATACCCGCCAACGGAGCCACAGCGGTCGTGCAGGGCTATGGCAACGTGGGCAGCATCGCCGCGAGCACGATGGCACGCCAGGGCATCAAAATCATCGCCGTGAGCGATGCGGTTGGCGGACTTTACAACGCTAAGGGCATTGACCTCGCCAAACTCGACGAGCATGTCGCCAAAACGAAGAGCGTCGTCGGTTTCGACGGGGGTGAGGCGATCACGAATGAGCAACTGCTCCTAACACCCTGTGATATTCTCGTTCCCGCCGCTCTGGAACGGCAGATCACAGTCGAAAACGCGTCGAAAATCCAGTGCCGCATCCTCGCCGAAGGCGCGAACGGTCCGACGACGCCTGAGGCGGACGCGATCATCGCCCAGCGGCCGGAGATCTTCGTGATCCCCGACATCCTGTGCAACGCCGGCGGCGTGATCGTCTCTTACTTCGAGTGGGTGCAGGATCTGCAAAGCTTCTTCTGGGATGAGGGCGAGGTGATGAGCAAGCTCTACCGCATCCTGGAGCAGTCGTTCATGCAGACCGTGAACTTCGCGAAGAAGCGCAAGGTCAGCATGCGCTTCGCCGCGCTCAGCCTCGGCATCCAGCGCGTGCATGAGGCCAAGACGATCCGCGGATTGTTTCCGTGATCATCCCATCACTTCCGTCGGACATTCCGGCAAGGACGCGAGGAAGGCGCGGCCGTAGGGCTTGGTGAGGATGCGGTTGTCGAGGATGGCGCAGATGCCTTTGTCGGTGGCGGTGCGGATGAGGCGGCCGACACCTTGACGCAGCTTCAGGATGGCCTCCGGCACGCTGTATTCGGTAAAGGCGTTGAGGCCCTGCTCTTCGAGATGCTCGATGCGTGAGGCGGTGAGCGGATGATCGGGCACAGCAAAGGGCAGGCGTGTGATGATGACGTTGCTCAGCGACTCGCCAGGCACATCCACACCGGTCCAGAAGCTGTCGGTGCCGCAGAGCACGCTGTGCGTGTCGTTTTTGAACTCGGCGAGCATTTGATGGCGCGGCATGCCACGGCCTTGCACGAGCAAGCGCCAGCCGCGTTTCTCGCAATGGGCCTCCAGTTTGTCCGCCAGCGAGGTCATCTGGCTGTAGCTGGTGAACAGGACGAAGGCGCGGCCGATGCTGAGGTCGATGAAATGCGTGATCCAGTGCTCAAGCTGGTCGAGGTAGCCGGGGTCGGACGGCTGGGGCATCTTCTTGAGCAGATAGAGCTTCATCTGCTTCTTGAAATCAAACGGGCTCTCGATGCATGCGGCGCGCGCCTCATCAGCACCGACGCGGTTGCGGAAGTAGCTCAGTTCCTCGTCATCGCCGATGCCAAGCGTGGCGCTGGTGAAGACGCAGGCCTTGTGGCTGGCGAAAAAAATCTGCCGCAGACGCGGCGAGACATCGACCGGCGCGGTGTGGAAGCTGATGGCGCGATGATCCGCGCCGGTGCGCTCGACCCAATGCACGTGATCCTCGTTTTCCTGATCAAGAAAGGCTTTCAGGCCAACGCGGATGGCGGTGAGCCGCTTGGCGAGATCGTGAAGCTCAAGCTTGGTTCCTTCTCGGTCCACGGCATCGCCAGCTTTTTGGGCGCGGAGGGCGAGGCGTTGCAGCGGGAGCGAAAGCGAGTCTTCGACGAGGCCCGCCTCGCGCACACGGAACTCACGACCGAGGGCGTTGAACTTGCAGCTCGCCTCGGCGGCACGGAAAAAGGTGTCCACACTGTCCAGCGTCTGCAAAACCTCACGCACACCATCCTTGTCGCCGACGAGCTGGAAGAAGCCCTTGCGCGTCTTCGGGTTGTGCAGGCGGCCGAGGTCGAACTTGAGATTGGACTCGCTGATGTGGAGTCCGAAGGCACGTGCGGCGACGTTTTCGATGGTGTGGGCCTCGTCGAGGATGACGAAGTCACGCGGGAAGAGGAAATTGCAGTCCTCGGTGAGCGTCTCGTCTGCGGAGGCGAGCAGCGTGAAGAACAGCGTGTGATTCAGCACGATGACATCCGCGGCCTCCATGCGGCGGCGGGTGTCCTGATACCAGCAGCGGCTGCCGGGCGGGCAGCGGCGCGGCGTGCAGGCATGCGGCTCGCTGCACACGAGCGACCACACGCGGGCGCTGGGGCTGAAGTCGAGATCGCTGAGCGTGCCGTCCTCGGTTTCGGCCACCCAGTCGAGCAGCAGCTTGAGTTCGGAGGCCTCGGATGTGGAAAAGAGATCGCCAGACTCGTTGAGGGCACGCTTGAGGCGCGTGGGGCAGATGTAATTGCCGCGGCCCTTCAAAATCTCGGCGTGAAACGGCCCGACGATCTGCTTCACGATGGGAATGTCCTTCGTGATCAGCTGCTCCTGCAGGTTGATCGTGTGCGTGCAGATGATGGCCTTCCGCTTCTGCTCCAGCGCGAAGGTGACGGCGGGGACGAGGTAGGCGAGCGACTTGCCGACACCCGTCGCCGCCTCGCACACGAGCGCGTGGTTGCCATCGAGCGCCGCGCCCACCAGCTCCGCCATGCGCTGCTGTTGCGGACGGTATTCGAACTGCGGCGACTCAGACAGCTTTCCGTCCTCCGAAAACGCCAGACGCATGCGTGGCGCGAGCGGCGGATGACTCCGGCGCGGCGCTTGGCTGCCTTCTTCATGGTCTTCAGCGACGTAAAACATGTGAGGCGCTTGATAGCAGAGGGCGACGGGTGGGGGGCAAAGATTTTTTCGCGATTTGGCGAATCGATTTGAAATCGACCGCAGCAGCCGGGTTTCCGCGCTGAAATTGGGTGTGAAACAGCCCCGAAAGCTCACGTTGATGGCCGGTGATGAAAAATGCTCCCCTCTCCCGCCGTCGCGCCATTCAAACGCTGTTCTGCTCGTCTGCTGCTCTCGCCTTGAACATCCGCCCGGATCGTGCCAGCGCTGAAATTGCCAAGGAGGCGCTGCATTTGCTCATGATCGGCGACTTCGGCACGGGAGGAAAGGATCAGCAGACGGTGGCCGCGGCGATGCAGAAGTTTGTCGCGGACAAGGGCATCAAACCTGCCGGCCTGCTGCTGCTGGGCGACAATTTTTACAGCCTGGACAAGGCGGGCTTCAGCACGGAGTCGCCGCGCTGGAAGAAGGAGATCGAGGACATGTATCCGGCGAGCGTGTTTCCGGGGCCGATGTGGCCGGTGCTGGGGAATCACGATTACCACGACAATCCGGGTGGCGAGAAGGTGCAGCTCGCGTATGCGCAGAAGGCAGGGGTGCGCTGGAAAATGCCCGCGAAGTGGCATCGCTTCGACCTCGGGCCGCAGGACAAGCCGCTCGTGACCTTCATCTGCCTGGACAGCAATCTTCCGGCAGTGTCAGGCGGGATCGACAAGAAGAAAAAGACGCCGCGCAGCTCGCTGACAAAAGCGGAGGAGCAGGAACAGCTCGCCTGGCTGAAGGCGGAGCTGGTGAAGCCGCGCGCGCCGTTCACCATCGCGGTGGGACATCATCCGCTCTACTCGAATGGGTCCCACGGCGACACGAAGGCACTGCTGGCGCAGTGGGAGCCGCTGTTTCAGGAGCACAAGGTGCATGCCTATCTCTGCGGCCACGATCATGACCTGCAGCATTTGGAAATGAAGGGACGCTTCACGACGCACCTGCTCTCCGGCGGTGGGGGCGCGAGCACGCGCAAGATGCCAAATGAACGCAAGATGCCCTTCGGGAAGGACATCCACGGCTTCACGCACCTGCAAATCACGGCCGACTCGCTGATCTTCACGCATCACTCCGCCGATGGCGCGGCGCTGCACACGGTGACGAAGAGGGCGGACGGCAGCTTTGCCATCGGCTGATCATTTGTAACCCGTGACCATGACGACAGGCACTTCCTTGCGCTTGCCTTTGTCGGTCTGGTGGATGGCGATCATGTACATGCCGGTTTTCTTCGGCTTGTAGAAAAGCACAAAACCCCAGCCGTCGATCACGGGGAGGATCTCACCGGCGGGCTTGCCCTCCAGGTCGAGCACGGCGCCGGTGATGTGCACGCCGGACTTTCGCGGCACGGCGACGCAGAAGCAGTATTCATTGCCCTTGTAGAGCTGCATGCGGGTGGCCTTGCCGAGCTTCGGTTCAAGCAGGCGCACCCAGCCCTCGGCGCGGATGTTATAACCTTCGTTCTCCTGGTCGTAGGCCAGGGCATGCGCGGCTTTTTCGGCCTCGTCCTGGTCGTCGGCCCGCAGCCATGAGGAGGTGAGTAGCAATGAAACGGCGAACACGGCGGCGGACGTGAGGCTTGGCAGGGCGGCAAAGAAGCGCATGGCAAAGGAAGAGAACTGATTTACTCTCTCATGCGAACATAGCCGTTGCATCAGGAAAATCCCAAGTTTCTGTTCCAAGGTTCGTGTTCGTCGTCTGAATCAACGGTTTCATTACTCTCCAAATCCCCCTTTTTCATGGCCTCGGTAGTCTTTTATATGGAGGACGGCAACACGCTCGTCCACAAGCTGGAAAACGAAGTGACCACCATCGGGCGTCACCCGGAGAGCATCGTGCAGCTCACCTGTCCGTCCTCCTCAGGACGGCATGCGGTGATCAAGCAACGCGAGGACGGCTACTACGTCCATGATCTCGATTCCAGCAACGGCACCCGCGTCAACGGCGCCGAGATCGAGGAGGCGCTGCTCAAGGACGGCGACCGCGTGGGCTTCGGCGACGTGCAGGCTGTGTTCTATGCCGGTGATCCGCCCAAGGTGCTGGAGGAGAAGCCGGTCGCCCCTCCACGCCTCGGCAAATCCCTGCCAGCTCCCGTGCCGGCCGCGAACGACGAACCCAAACCCGCTCCCTCGGGCCGCCCCCTCAGCCCGGTGCGCCGCGCCTATGGCGCCAAGTCCGCTAGCAGTTACCCGGACACGACGGAAAGCGGCTGCATGACATCGATCATCGTGACCGGCTTGTTTGCGATCGCCTTCATGGTCGGCCTGGCGATGCGTCACTCGAAGGAGATGAACGGCAACATCGTCAGCGACACGCTCGACAAGATTTTCGGCACCATGCCGAAGATCAAGATCGAGCGGAAGGAGGACTAGCCTAAGCCAGGGTCAAAGCCCTTGCTTGTAGCTTTCGCAGCGGTTGTGCCAGCCTGCGAGCCAGCGTTTCTCGCCGCGCTCGGGCGGCGAGTTCGCCACGCGGCGGCTGAGCACTCGTTTGGCGGATTCGGCGAATTCGCCGGGATAATTCCACACCGCCTTCTGACTCGTCATGCCCTCGAGCACTTGCAGGAGTCCCCAGCCCTCACCGCGGTAGCGCTCCTTGGCGCTTGTGCCTTCCCCTTTGAAATTCACATAGTCGATCAGGCAGAACATGCCCTCCGGAGTTTGTCTCAGGCCGTCAAAGGCACGGCGCACCCCTTCTGGATTCGGTGATTGCGCCAGCATCTTCGGCAGCGCCCGTTCCATCCGCTGCATGATGAATTCCGTCTGCTCCCGCACCGTACGGCCCAGCAAAGTGCGGAGTTCCTGCTGCCACGCGCCGTTTTTGTCCGCGTCGAAGGCGGCCTTCGCCGGCCACGGGCAGCTTCCACGCATCCAGCCCGGCACCGCATGACCTCTCGCGGCCAGGAAGGCGGCCAGCGGCGGAAAACTTTCCTCAAACGGCCCATTTTGCCCCTGGGCATACCAGATGAAATGCCCGATGCCGAGGGAAGCGAAGCTCTCACCCGCGTTCCAGCTCGTCAGCCCTGCAACGGTGCCGCCGCACTCGTTTTGCCAGATGCGCCGGCCCACACGGTCGATTTGAGCGCTGGAAAGGGCCGCGGCAGCACCGCCAGAGGCCTGCGGAGCACGGCCCGTTGGCTCCGCGCAGCCGGTCAGGCTGGTAAAAAGCAGGCTCAAAATGCCAAGTCTGACGGGAACAGAGGGTGTCTTCATGTTTTAGAAATCTTAAATGATGCTTTGCAGTCGAACTGGTTTTTGAAACCATAGTCGCGGGCGGTTACTTCTCTGACCTGCAATTTCATTAAGTTTGATTCACTGATTTTCCACCCTTATTCTCCCCGCCCTCAGTCTCTTGCGCGTCCGGCATGCCGTATCTGGCCTTCAATCTCAACGACGGAAATGAGTTCGTCTTCGACATCCTCGAAGAACGGCTCTCCATCGGTCGTGACGCCGGCAACGACATCGTCATCGACAACACCTTCATCTCCGGCTTTCACGCCGAGTTCCTGCGCCAGCCGGATGGTGGTTACGAAATCGTCGATCTGAAGTCCTCCAACGGCACCTTCGTCAACGGCAAGCGCGTCGAGCGCTCACGGGTCAAAGGCGGCGATCGCATCATGTTCGGCCAGCTTGAGAGCCGTTTCCGTGAGCGCGCTCCGAAGGGCCTGGCTCCCGATGCCGGATCAAAGACCGTCGCCCCGCCCAAAGGCCAGCCCACGCGTGAGGACGGCAAAAAAGGCGACACCGAGAGCATTCCCGCCCGAGATAAGCCAGAATCGCCAAAAACAGCACCTGAGACCGGGAAGATCGAAGTCACCAAACCTGTCGTCCAGCGGGCTCCGGCGGAAACGCCGAAGTCCCCTTCCGTCACCCCGCCTGTTTCGCTGATTCCGAAGCCGCCGGGAGCCACCGCGCCACCGCCTGATCCGGCCGCCGCGCCACAGACCGCTGCTCTGCGCGACGAGATCGCAAAACTCACCCAGCAGCGCGACAGGCTGCGCAGCGAGAACGACGTCGAGCAAAAGCGCCGCGATGAAATCCGCTCGCTGGAAGCCACGCTGGATGTCCGCCGCAAGGAACTCGGACAGACGCAGGCCGAGATCGCCGGCTTCAAGGGCGAGCTCGAAAAACTCCGCGGGCAGGTGCAAAACGCCCGCGCCGATGCCGAAAATGCCAAGGCTGAGGCCGGCAAGCATGACGTCAAACGCCGCGATCTTGGCAACCTTGAGAGCAAGCTCGAATCCACCCGCACTCTCATAACCAAGGCCGAGGCCGACCTCGAAACCGCGCGCAAGAGCCTGCAGACACTCCACGACGAGGCCGAGCAGAAGCGCAAGGATCGCGAAGGCGTGATAGCGAAGCTCCTGGCCGACGAAACCGCCGCGCAGGCGAAGGTCGCCGCCATCAACCAGCTCCTCGCCACCGCGCAAAAGTCCGAGGCGGAGCTCAAATCCCAGCGCAGCGCCGAACTTCAGGCCCTGGAGGCCGATGTGGCCGCCAGACGTGCCTCACTCGATCAAATCACCGCGACTCTCGCAAAGACGAGCGAGGAGGCGAAGACCCAGGAAGCCGCCGTCACCAAGGCCGCGGCGGAAGTTTCATCCGCGAGCAACAAGCTGGCGGCGCTCCAAGCGGAGATCACCGCCGCCGAGGCAAAGTTCAAGAGCGTCAACCAGTCCCTCGCCGACGCGCAGAAGTCCGAGGCCGAGCTCAAGACGAAACGCGGCGCCGACCTTCAGGCGCTCGAAGCGCAGATCACCGCCAAGACCGCCGATCTCGGCAAAGCGCAGGCTGATTTAACGAAAATTCAGGGAGACCTGTCCGCGCAAAAAGCCGCGTTTGCCAAAGCTTCTGACGAGTTCAAAGCCCGCGAGGCAGCGCTGGCCAAAATCGCCGCCGACGAGGCCGCCACGGCGAAAAAACTCGCCGAGCTGCAAAAACAAGTCAACGCGGCCGATGCCGAGATCAAACGCCTCGCCGCCCTGCAGGCCGACGCGCAGAAGTCCGAGGCCGAGCAGCGCACGAAGCGCAGTTCCGAGCTGCAGGACCTCGACAAGCAGCTCGACGCGCGCCGCGCCGAACTGAAGCAGCTTGATTCTCAAAAAGACGCAAAGCAGAACGAAATAGAGGCCGTCAACGCCACGCTGGCAAAGGCCCAGGAGCAGGTGCGCGACGCGCAGAGCCAGATCGCGCAGCTTGGTGGCGAGGAGAAGGCCGTCGCCGCCCGTGTCAGCGAGCTACGCGCCAACGAGGAACGGCTCAACGCGCTCACGCAGACGCTCGGTCAGTTGGAAAACCAGCGCGGCATGCTGGACGCCGCCATCGCCGCGCTCATGGGCAAGCAGCAATACCATGAGGCGGAAACGAACACCGCCGAGCAGCGCAAGAACGCCATCCGCGCCCAACTGGCCGACATCGAGCGCCAGCGTCTTGAGGCGGAGCAGCAGCTTGCAGATCTCAACACGCGGAAATCCGACGCCGAGGCCGCCTTTGCGCAGCAGCAGAAGGACGCGCAGACGAAGCTGGCCGAGATCGACAAACAGGCCCGCGACGCCCGCGTTCATGACGAGGAAGACCGTCTGGCGGCCGAAAAACGGCTCGCCGAGCTCCATGCGCAGATCACCGATGGCGAGACCCGCCTCGCCGCGGTCCAGGCGGAGATGAAGGCGCTGGACGACAAGGTCGCCGACCTCAACAACAAGCTGGAAGACCTCGCCTCCACCGACACGAAGCTCAACGACGCCACCGAGGCACTTAAAGCTGTCGAATCGCACAAGGCCGAGGTCGTCGCCGCTGTCGCCGCGCTGGTGAAGGACCGGGACGAGCGCACGCGCGAGCTGCTGGCCGCCACCGAGCACGGGCGCGCGCAGGCTTTGCTCACACAGACGCTCACGCAGCGCCGTGAGGCTGCGGAAAAAGAAACACGATCCATCGAGGAGCAGCAGGCCGAGAAGTCGCAGGCACTGGGCATATTGCGCGAGCAGTTGCGCGAGGCCGAGAACGAGCTCAAAAAACGCGAGGCGCAGGCCGCCGCGGCCGAGCAGAAGAAGAAGAACCTCGACGAGCTCGCGGCAGCCGCCGACCAGCAGTTCAAGATCCTGCAGACGGAACACAAGAACCTCACCGCGCAGCTTGCGCAGGCCAGAACCGAGCTGGAACAATCCATCGCCGCCGCCTCGGAGAGAAAGAAGGAGGCCGCCGCCGCCGCGGCCGCCGCGGAGAAAAGCTCGCAGCAGCAACTCACCTTCGCGGAGAAGATCAGCGGCCTGGAGGCCGTCATCGCCACGCTCACGGCAACGCATGCCACCACGCAGCAGAAGCTTTCAGCTGCGGAGTCCGACCATCAGAATTTGCAGGAGCGCCTGCTGGCGCGGCAGAAGGAGATCACTGCCGCCGAGGCCCGCGTGGCCGAGCTGACGCAGCAGACCGCCGGTTTGGAAGACCGCGTAAAGGAATTGGCCGCGACGAACAAGCGACACGCCGAACTGACTGCCGCCATCGCTGACGCCACGCAGCAGCGTGACAAGCTGGCGGCCGAAACGCAGCGCCTAGCGAAGGAACGCGCCGATCTCGACGCCGCGCTGCCCGATTTGCGTGCGAGCGTGACTCAGACCCGCGCCGAGGCGGACAATTTGAAGGCCGAGCTGGCCGCCCTGATCAAGGATCGCGATGCCGCGGCCGCCGCGTTGAAGGAATCCATCGCCGAGCGGCAAAAGTCCGACGCCGCCGTCAAGACACTGCGCGTCGAATCGGTCAATCTCGACAAAATTCTCGGCGACAAGCGGGCCAACCTCGAAGCCGAGACGAAAGCGAAGCTGGCGGAGGCCAATGCGGCGGAAACCCGCCTCAAAGGCCTCCAGGAACGCATCGCCGCCGCGGAGAAACGCCTCACGGAGCTGGCGGATGTGGACGCGCGCGTCGCCGCCGCCACCAAAACGCTCAAGGATACCGAGGCGCAGCGCTTGGCCGAAGACAAGGCGCTCGGCGAAATCACCCGGAACCAGGAACGGCTCAAAAAGGAGGTCGCCGAGCTTGAAGCCTCCCTCAAAACGGAAAACGCCCGTCTGGCCGAACTCACGAAGAACGTCAAAACCTCCGAGGCGAAGGCCGCGGATGCTGAAAAACGCGCCGAGAAGGCCCTGGCCGCGCAGCAGGATGCCGACAAGAAACGCGCCGAGGCGGAGGCTGTCGTCGAAAAGTCCCGCGCCGAGGAAAAAGAACTGCGAAAGCAGATTCCCGCGCTCAACACCGAACTGGCCGGCATCCAGGCCGCGCTCGCCAGCATCAACAAGGAGCGCGAAGAGGCGTCCCAGTTCGTCACACGCCTGAACGTCACCACCGACAGCCAGAACAAAAAGCTGGCCGAGCTGCAACAGCAGGTCACGCAGCTCGAGGAGGCGCACAAACTGCGCGAGGAGCGCGTGATGAAGGCGCAGGCGGACGTGGACAAGGAAGCCGCCCGGCTCAAGGCCGCGCAGGAGCAGTCGCGTTCCGCCGAGGCGCAGCTCGCCGAACTGCAAAAGGAGATCAAGGACACGAGGACGAAGGCCGAGGCGGCGAAAAAGGAGTCCACTGTCGTCGATGGCGAGCTGCGGCAGCGGCTTGACCGGGTGCAGAACCTCAAGGCCGACGAAGAGCGCCTCATCAAGACCCTAGAGACGCAGAAGCTCTCGTTGGCGGACGCGGACATGCAGCTCAAGGAGCTGCACACGAAGATCGGCGCGCGCCAGGCGGAGCTGAAGGATTACATCCACGTGGGCGGTCAGGTTCTCGGCGTGGGCCAGGCGCTGCTGGGCCTGGAGGCACGCCAGGCTGAGATCAACAAGTCCCTGCGCAAGGCCTCCGAGGAGGAGCTAGCGATCCAGGTGAAGCTGAACGCCGCGCAGGAGGCGCTGAACCGAGAGAACGCCCGCGCCGAGCAGGCGCGCAAGGACCGCGAGGCCGCGGACGCGGAGTTCCAGAAATTCAGCGCCGAGATCCAGAAGCAGGCCGCCGCTTTGCAAAACTACGAGTTGGAGCAGAAAAAGCGCATCACCGAGCTCGAGAAGCGCATCGCCGACCTCGGCACCACGCAGCAGCGCGCCCTCAGCCAGATCGAGGAGACGCGGGCCGAGCTTACCCGGCTTGAGGGGCGCAAGCATGAGTTCGCGCAGGCGGAGGCGCAGCTCAAGAACTGGCAGGATATCGAGAAGCGCCTGCGCGGCCAGCTCGCCGAGCTGGAGGAGAAGCACGAGATCATGCGCCGCGGCCTGCCGGTGGAGGAGAGCACGGTGGTCATGTTCGCCAACGACATCATCAAGCGCATCGACCTCATCGACGCGCTGGTGGCGCGCTATGCCGGGGCCAATGGCGCCGCGGGCGACGTGCCGCAGCAGCTCGTGACCTTGCGCGCCTCTTTCGAGGACATCCTGCATCAGCACAGTGTGCAGGAATTCAGCGTACCGGCCGGCACGGAGGTCGATCTGGAGCTGCGCAAGCGCATCGCCGTCGTGGACTCGCTTCCAGGCAAGCTCAAGCCGCGGGTGACTGAAAGCTGCCGCTCCGGTTTTATCTTCTCGCGTGGCGAGGGCCACGAGATTATCCTGCGGAAGGTGGAGGTGCGCACTTCCAGCCAGTAGGCCGCCTGCACAGCCCCCTTTTTCCTTTTACCAATCACTCTTGTTTATGGCTGAATACGTTGGAATCGACCTTGGCACCACCCTCTCCGGGCTGGCTTATCTGAAACCGGATGGCAATCCCGAAATCGTGCCGAACGCCGACGGCGAGCGTCTGACGCCTTCCGTGGTCTTTTTTGAATCGCACGAGGATGTGAAGCTCGTCGGCTCCGCCGCGCGTGACGGCGGGGAGCCGGACCGCACGATCTTCCAGATCAAGCGCTACATGGACGATCCGGAGCATCTGGTGGAGATCGACGGCAAGAAATGGACGCCGGCGGAAATCTCCGCGCTCATCCTCTCCAAATTGAAGCGCGAGTGCTCGAAAATCTGCGGCGACATCAACGAGGTCGTCATCACCGTGCCGGCGAACTTCAACGAGCTCGCGCGCAAGAGCACCATTGCCGCCGCCGAGATGGCGGGCATGAAGGTGAAGCGCCTCGTGAACGAGCCCACCGCCGCGGCCGTCTATTACGCGCATTCGCAGGGCGTGAAGGGCCGCATCCTCGTCTATGACCTTGGCGGCGGCACGCTGGACACCACCATCCTCGAAGTGGACGGCGAGCAGATCAAAATCCTCACCTCCGAGGGCGCCCGCCATCTTGGCGGCAGCAACTTCGACGACCTGCTCCTCGAGGCTTACGCCGAGCAGTACAAAAAGCAGACCGGCGCGGCCCTCTACAGCGACGAGCGCCACCGCCGCCGCGTGCTGCACGCCACCGAGGACGCGAAGAAGATGCTCTCAAAGCTCCAGCGCGTGAACGATACCGTGGCCAACGATCAGAACAGCGGCATCGCCCGCATCGACCTCACCCGCGATCATTTCGAGAAGATGATCCGCCACATGCTCACCCGCACGGTGTTTCTCGTCGAGCAGGCGCTCGACTCGGCGAAGCTGAAGCCCTCCGACATCGACCACGTCGTGCTGGTCGGCGGCTCGACGCGCATTCCGAAGGTGAAGACAATGCTGGAGAAGATGTTCGGCAAGACGCCGAAGTCCTGCGGCAACGTGGACGAATGCGTCGCGCTCGGCGCGGCCTTGTTCGCAAAAAAATCTGCCCGCATCCAGGAGGTGTGCAACGCCAGCTACGGCACGCTCGCCATGGTCTATAACGCGAAGACCAAGGAGGAGAAGCTGATGAACACCATCGTCATCCCGAAGAACAGCGTCATCCCCTGCTCCCGCACGCAGGTTTACCAGACCTCCGAGGACAATGAGCGCGTCATCGAGGTGGACATCACCCAAGGCGAGGACGAGGACGCGAAATTCGTCGATGTCATCGGCCGCATCACGCTCGACGTGCCGCCGAACCGCCCGAAGGGCTGCGAGGTGGCCGTGACTTTCAGCTATGATGAGAACCAGCGCGTGCGCGCACTCGTCGTGGACAAGCAGTCCGGCCGCAGCAAGGAAGTCGCCGTGACTTACAAGGGCGCAGGCGTGCTTTCCGACGAGGAATTGAAGCGCCGCAGCCACCATCTTCGCGCCATGCGCATCGAGTAACCCGCACATCTTTCCCGAGGAGTCCCATTCATGTTCAAGATCTTCAAAAACATCTCCAAATCCCTGGGTGGAACCGCAAAACCCGAGGAAAAAAAGCCCGCCGCAAAGGCCGGCAGCCTGCTGGACAAGGTGAACAAAGGCGCTCCCGCCGCCGCGAAGGCGGAGGCGCCCCAGACACCCGAGGAGCTCTGCGACATCACCCCCAAAATGTCCAAGGACGAGATCCGGGCCCAGTTGAAGCTTCTCTTCCGCCGCTACAACCGCAGCGCCTCCAGCCTTGACGCCAAGCTGCGCGGCGAGGCCGACAAGATGCTCGACGCCATCGTCCAGGTCCGCGAGAAGCACTTCGGAGAGATCTGACCCGTCCCCGACGAACACAGCGGTCATGAAACTCGACCGTCTCATCGCGGCGTATCAGTCCATGGGGAGGCAGGCGGCGCATCTGGCCATCGCGGGCAGGCGTGTGAGTGTCGATGGATTGATCGTCACTGACAGCCATCATCCGGTGGACCGGTTCATGCGGATCGAGCTCGATGACGCGCCCATCCAGCTGCCGGAGCGCGCGCTGTATCTCATGCTGCACAAGCCGGCGGGCATCCTCAGCGCCACGAAGGATGAGCAGCACCCCACAGTGATCGACTTGATCAACGATCCTGACAGGCACACGCTCCACATCGCCGGGCGGCTGGACCGCTCGACCTCGGGTCTCGTTCTGCTCACCAATGACGGCCGCTGGTCGAAGCGGCTCATGGCGGCGGAGCACAAGGTGCCGAAAGTTTATCTCGTCGAAACGTCCGAACCCATCGCCCCGGAGGCAGTGGAGGCCTTTGCGCGTGGATTTTACTTCCACACTGAGGACATCACGACCCTGCCCGCCGAGCTGGTCATCCTGGGTGAACGAAGCGCCCGGCTGACGCTGCATGAGGGCCGCTATCATCAGGTGAAGCGCATGTTTCACCGCGTGAACAACCGGGTCACGCGCCTCCACCGCGAAAGCATCGGTGCCTTTGACCTGCCCCCGGACCTGAAGCCTGGGGAATGGCGCGACCTTGGCGCACTGGCGGCCTGGGCAGGGCTGAACTCTGGCGATTCTTTGAATTTCAGAAATTCCGGCTTTCGCGGATGAATTTCACCCGTTACTCTGCCCGTCTTGTGACTTACCCCCGCATGTATTTCAGCATTTGGTTAGGCATCATGCTGGCCGCAGACTCCGGCTGCACCTCTCAAAAGGCCGTGAAGCCTGACAAACTCGCCACCGAGGAGGCGCGCAAAGCCCTGCCCGTGGATGACAAGGAGAACCCGCTGGTGAAGCGGCTGAACAATCCCTCCTCGATGCCCACCGTGCCGCCCGCCGGCGCCCGCACCTCATATTCCTCCGTGAAAATCTCGCAGAAGGTGCTGGCGATGACCTTTGACGACGGCCCGCACCCCAGCCTCACGCCGAAGCTGCTCGACATCCTGAAGGAGCGGAACATCAAGTGCACCTTCTTCCTCATCGGCCAGCAGGTGAAGATGTATCCCGACATCGTGCGCCGTATCATCGCGGAAGGCCATGAGATCGGCAACCACACCTGGACACATTGCAGCCTGACCAGCCGCTCCGACGCGCAGATCCGCGTCGAGCTCAAGAAATCGGAAGACGCGGTCTATGAGGTGGCGGGGGTGCGCCCGCATCTCGTCCGCCCACCGTATGGCGCGATCAATTCGCGCATCAAAGACCTGATGTTCACCGAGTTCGGCTACTCCACCATCATGTGGTCGGTCGATCCGCAGGACTGGCGCCGCCCCGGCGTTTCCGTGGTCACCAGCCGTCTCGTCAGTGGAGCGCATTCCGGAGCGATCATGCTCGCCCACGACATTCATCCGCCGACCATCACCGCCATGCCGCCGATGTTCGACCAGCTCCTTGCCCAGGGGTATCAGTTTGTCACCGTCAGCCAGCTCCTGAACATGGAGAAGGCGTCCATGCCCGTCGGCGTCATCATTCGTCCGGCCGCTCCTGTGAGTGACAAGGATCCCAAGCCGCTGCCGCAGACCGCGAAGCCGAGCGCTTGAGTTTTTGAAGAGCCGGGATTTGTCGGCTTTACATTTTCCAGCAACGAGCCGTCGCCGCTCCATAAAAGAGAAAGCGCCCCGGGCGGAGCCGGGACGCTTTCGAAACCCGCCTGTGCCGTCCGACGCCAAAGGCTCACGAATCCCATGAGACCAGGTGGGGACCCGCGTTGAAGGAGCGCTGTCTTCCAGTGAAGGCATGACATGTCACTCCAGCGCGCAGCCCCCGCATTTGTAGAAACGGGCCGGGCCGCAAGGCACGATAACGAGCACCGCAGGAAAGGGTATGGCCGCATGACGCGGCGTGGAAATCTCAAAGAGCGAAAGGTTGGGCGACTCTATGTCCTCGCGCGCCCGGGATCAAGACCGTTGAGCTTCAGCGGACAAGTGGCCGGCTATTTCATCACGGCCGGCTGGCCGGTGCATTCAAGCACGCTGTGCCACAGCTCCTGGGTGGGATCGACCTTGCGCCGGCCCTGGATGACGAGTTCGAGCGGCAGATGCACGAAGGAATTGTGCCAGCGGCCGACGAGCATGCCGGTCTTGCCCGCCATCGCCGCATGCACGGCGGCCTGGGCCAGACGCGAGCAATAGACGTTGTCCTGCGCGTTCGCGGGCACGCTGCGGACGATGTAGCTGGGGTCGATGTACTTGAGGTTCACCTCGGTTTTGCGCGATTTGAAGAAGGCATTGATGCGCTCCTTCAGGAACTGGCCGATGTCGCCGTAGCGCTTGTTCCCGCTGGCGTCGGTCGTATTGTCCGTCTCCATCAGGTGCTGTCCCGCGCCCTCGGCCACGACAATCACGGCGCTGCCGCGCTTCATCAGCTTGTGTCTCAGGGTTTCCAACAGGCCTCCGTCACCATCGAGCTCGAAGGAAACCTCGGGAATGAGCACAAAGTCCACATTGCTGCCCGCCAGGGCGGCGTAACAGGCGATGAAGCCCGAATCACGGCCCATGAGCTTCACAAGGCCCACGCCGTTCACCGCTCCGGTGGCCTCCACATAGGCGCACTTCACCGCCTGCACCGCCGCGTCGAAAGCGGTCTCGAAGCCGAAGCTCTTTTCCAGGTAGCGGATGTCGTTGTCGATGGTCTTCGGGATGCCTACGACGGCCTTTTTCAGTCCGCGCCGCTCCACCTCCTTCACGATCTCCGCGGCGCCGCGCAGTGTTCCATCACCGCCGATGACAAAGAGGATGTCCACGTTCATCTCCTCCAGCGTGTCCACCATCTCGCCGATGTCCTGCTTCCCGCGCGAACTGCCCAGCATCGTGCCGCCGAAATGATGCGCCTGCTCCACCGATGACGGCTTCAGCAGCAGCGGCGTGTGCCCGAAGCGCTGCACCAGCCCCTCGTAGCCGTAGCGGAAACCATAGACGCGGGACACGCCGTACTGCAGATGGCAGCGCATCACGATGCCGCGGATGATGTCGTTCAGGCCGGGGCACAGGCCTCCGCAGGTCACGATGCCCACGGTGGTCTTCGCCGGTTCAAAATAGATCATTTCACGCGGGCCGGCTTCCTCGTAGCTCGGCGTCGAGACATCCCGCCCGCCCTCCAGCAGATGACTGTGGTAGAGGATACGGTCCACGGCGTCTTCTTTGAAAGGCGCCTCCATCCCGCCGATGCGGTGCAGCGGCGAGGGAAAACGGCAGGGGCCGAGCGTCTGGATGCTCGTATCTGGCGGGGCTGGGGTCATGTGGGGATTTCCTCATAGCAGGACGGATGCCATCGCAGTCACACATGCCGGTTGCAAAAATGACCATCTCGTCCTGCTTGCCCTGATGACCAGCGCCTTCCCTGCCCTGCTTCGTGAAAAACTCCACCGCTCCGGCGTCATTGCCGTTTTGATGATCGACCGTATCGAGGACGCCGTGCCGCTGGCGCGAGCACTGCTGGCCGGGGGCGTGAATGGTATCGAACTCACCCTGCGCACGGCGGCCGCGCTCGACTGCGTGCGGCGCATCCGTGCGGAGGTGCCGGAAATGACCGTGGGCGTGGGCACCATCCTCACGCCAGGCCAGGCAAACGACGCGAAGGAGGCCGGGGCGAGCTTTGGTGTGGCTCCGGGCATGAATCCGCGTGTCGTGGCCGAGGCTCGGAGCATCGGCCTGCCCTTCGCGCCGGGCGTTTGCACGCCGACGGACATCGAGATGGCTCTCGAAGCCGATTGCCGCCTGCTCAAATTCTTCCCCTGCGAGCCCTGCGGCGGTCTGCCGTATCTGCGGACGATTGCCGCGCCCTTCATGCACCTCGGCGTGCAGTTCATCCCGCTCGGCGGCGTGAA
>Ga0315900_10002027_pt1 | contig 31766 bp, 32 predicted proteins | sample LakEriMetagenome_FD_203521 | JGI IMG/M metagenome (GOLD analysis project Ga0315900, IMG submission 203521) | Freshwater fungal communities from buoy surface, Lake Erie, Ohio, United States - Buoy 12 MA114 | ecosystem: Environmental > Aquatic > Freshwater > Lake > Lake biofilm | place: USA: Lake...
CTAGTACGCGAGTTTCTAGTACGCGAGTTTCGTCCGCGAAAGACTTTTTTCATGGCCGTTCTCAACGTGGTTTCCTCTTCGGGGTTGTGTCTCCTCGCGGCTGTCCTCGTGTCGCCCTGCCTGGCGCTGCAGGCGGGGCCGCCGACGCTGGAGAACCTGCTCAACCCGACCGCGAACGATCTCGACGGCGGAGGAACCACGCCGTTTGACGAGCCCCAGCGGAAGCCGGGCGCGACGTCGCCCCGAGTGCCACCGGGCGTCGCGCCATTCGCGCCCCCGGCCAAACGGCTGGCCGTGCCCGATCCGTCGGCGGTGGACGAGGCTTTGGAGTTGATCCATCAGGCCTACGAGGACGCCATCAAGGCGGCGGCCGCGAATCCCGAAGCCACCGTCCGCTCCTTTCGAGACACCGCCGACAAGACCGCCGATCCGGCCCGCAAATACGCCCTCTTGTCGCTGGCGGAGCGGCTCGCGCTCGACGCCCGCGCCACGTCCGTGGCGCTCGACGCGCTCGCCCGACGGGCCGCTCTGTTTGACATCGACGCCCTCGCGTCGCGGCACGCGCTGCTGGCCAAGCTGGCCCGCGCGGAAGACAGCCGCCCCGACGCGTTGCTTTTCGAGCACGTCGTGGAGACGGCGCGGCTGGCCATCGCCGCGGATCGCTATGATCTCGCCGACGCGGCCGCCGACCTCGCCGAGACGATCGCCAAGGCGATCGAGAAAGAGGAGAAGCTCCGCACCGCGGAGAGTCGGCGGAAACGCGAGCCGCTGCCCAAACCTGTGGCCGCGAAACTCGTGGCCGACGCCACGAACCTGCGCAGGGAAGTCCGCGAACGCCGGCGGCAGACCTTTGACTACACCGCGGCCCGCGAGAAGTTGGCCGCCTTCCCCGACGACGCAGATGCGGCCGAGACCGTGGGCCGCTACCTGTGCTTCGTGAAGCACGACTGGCCGGCCGGGTTGCTGCTGCTGACGCGGGGCCGCAACGAGGGCCTGCGCAACCTCGCGGCCCGCGAGATCGCCCTCTCCAAGGAGCCGAAAGTCGCAGTCACCACCTCCCGCTTCAAACTGGCCAACGAGTGGTGGAAACTGGCCGAGGCCGGCGAATCGCTGGCCCCGGAGCAGGCCGAGGCGCTCAAAGCCCATGCATCGGCCATCTACCGCGACATCGCTGGTCTGTTGAACGATCCGATCGATGCGGCGCTGGCACGGAAGCGGGCGAAGGGGGGGGCCACGGAGCCGCCACCGGCGGCCACCGGCACGGCCAACCCGGAGAAGCCGGCGTTGCAGACGCTCGACTCCCTGTTGCCGGGCGGCGGCCGGTAGGCCGCTGCCGTAGCGTCCGCAAGGTTCGACCCGCTCACCCTCTTTTTTCAGCTCGTCCCGCCGCCATGCGCCACGCCCCGATCGATCCGTCCTTGTTCGTCACCAACCGCCGCCGTCTCGTCGAACAGTTGCCCGGCCACGCCGTGACGATCGTGCATGCCGCCGACGTGCCGCCGACGACCGGTGACGGCAGCCGCAAGCTCCACCCCGCCAGCGACCTCTTCTGGCTGACGGGCATCGAGCAGGAGGAAAGCGTCCTCGTGCTGGCACCGCGGGCGCACGATCCCGCCCAGCGGGAGATGCTCTTCGTGCGCCAGCCGAACGAACATCTCGCCCAGTGGGAGGGCCACAAACTCTCGCGTGAACGGGCGACGGAGATCTCCGGAGTGGCCAAGGTCCGTTGGCTGTCCGAGCTGCCGGCCGTGATCCATACGCTCCTCTGCGAGTGCGAGTCGGTCTACCTGAACCTCAACGAGCACGAGCGGGCGGCCTACGAGGTGGAGGACCGCGACCTCCGGCTGGCCCGCCAGCTGATCGCCCGCTATCCCCTGCACCGCTACGAGCGGCTGGGCCCGATCATGCGGCGGCTTCGGGCCGTGAAGGGCCCGGCGGAGATCGACCTCATGCGTCGGGCGGTCGAGATCACCGCCGCCGGCCTGCGGCGGCTGCTCGCGACCCTGCGTCCGGGGGTGATGGAGTTCGAACTCGAGGCCGAACTGGCGGCCGAGTTCACCCGGCGGCGTGGCCGCATGGCATACGAGCCGATCATCGCCTCCGGCAGGAACGCCTGCGTCCTCCACTACCTCGAGAACGACGCCCCGTGCCGCGACGGCGAACTCGTGCTCGTCGACGTCGGCGCCGCCTACGCCAACTACAACGCCGATCTGACCCGCACCTACCCGGTCAACGGCCGGTTTACGCCGCGGCAGCGGGCCGTCTACGAGGCCGTGCTGCGGGTCATGCGCGACTCGATCGCCCGGACCAGCGTGGGCATCACGCCGCGGGACTGGAAGCGGGCGGCGCAGGTGCAGATGGCGGAGGAACTGGTCGGGCTGGGGCTGATTTCGGCCGCCGACGCGGCGGCCGACACGCCGGAAAAGCCCGCCTGTCAGAAGTATTTCATGCACGGGCTCGGCCACTCGATCGGCCTCGGCGTGCATGACATCGCCCCGGTCGGCGGCCCCTTCGCGGCCGGCTGGGTGATCACCGTCGAGCCGGGGATCTACATTCCCGAGGAGTCCCTCGCGGTCCGCCTGGAGAACGACGTGCTGATCACGGCCGACGGCCCGGTCGATCTCTGCGCTCACGTGCCGATCGACCCCGACGAGATCGAGCGGCTCATGGCCCGATAGCCGCGTTGCTGCGGCGGTCAGACGAACCGGGAGAGCGCGAGCACGCCGGCCAGGCCGATGACGGCGACGATCGTCTCCATCACCGTCCACGTTCGCAGCGTATCGGCGATCGAGAGTCCGAAGTACTCCTTGAACAGCCAGAATCCGACGTCGTTGACGTGCGACAGGGCGAGGCTCCCCGCGCCGATCGCCAGCACCATGAGGTTGGGGTCGACGTCGCTGCCGGCGGCCAGCGGCGCGATCAGGTCGGCGGCCGTGAGCCCCGCGACCGTCGCCGAGCCGACGCAGGCTCGGATCACGACCGTCACGAGCCATGCCAGGACCAGCGGGCTCACGGGCAGATCCCGCAGCAGGCCGGTGATCGTCTTGTCCACTCCGCTTTCCAGCAGCATGGCGCCGAACGCCCCGGAGCCGGCGATCACGAGCAGGATCGAGGCCACGTCGCCGATCGCCTTGGAGTAGGTCTCCATCACCGCGGTGAACGGCTGTCCGCGGGACAGGCCGAGGGTCACGGCCGCGACGGCGAGCGTCGCCAGCATCACCAGGTCGGCATCCGCCCCCAGCTTCACCCACGGCGCCGCCGGCGTTGAGGGCTGCAACAGCAGCCGGGCCGCCGTCGTGACCAGCAGCAACGCGGCCGGCAGGAGGGCCGTGAAAAAGCTCGCCGCCGCGCCGGGCAGCTGCTCGTCGGCGAGCGGCCGCGTCTCCAGCCCCGCCAGCGGCCGGGCGGGAACGCGGCCGAGGAAGCGGGCGAAGACCGGACCGGCAAGGATGATCGCCGGTCCGGCGATCATCAGCCCGTAGAGCAGCGTGAGCCCCATGTCGGCCCCGAACTTCGGCACCAGCCCGGTCGGCCCGGGGTGCGGCGGCAGGAGGCCGTGGGCCACGCTCAACGCGGCGAGCGCCGGCACGCCCACGACCAGCGGGGGGAGGCCGTAGCGGGCCGTGGCGGCGAACACGATCGGCACCACGAGCACGAAGCCGACGCCATAGAACAGCGGGATGCCGACGATGAAGCCGGTGAGGGCCATGGCCCAGGCGATCCGCGGGCGGCCGCACCACTCGACGAGCACCGTGGCGATCTTCTGGGCCGCGCCGCTCTCCACGACGAGCCGGCCGAGCATGGCCCCGGCGACGATCGTGATCAGGAGCTTCCCGAGGATGCCTCCCACTCCCTGCCGGACCACGTCGGGAACGCGATCCGGCGGCACGCCGAGGGCCAGCGCCGCCGCCGCCGAAACCAGCACGAACGCCAGGAAGGGATGGACCTTCGCCCCGGCGACGAGCGCGATCAGGCCGGCGATCGCCGCCGCGACGATGAGGAGGCTCATGTCCCGTCTCTCACGCCAACTCGAAGATGGCCTCGATCTCGACCGCCATGTCGTCGGGCAGCGAAACCATGCCCACGGCGCTCCGCACGCCGACGCCACGATCGGCCCCCCACACCGCGGCGAACAGTTCGCTGCAGCCGTTGATCACCTTGGGGTGGGCGGTGAACTCCGGCGTGCAATGCACCATGCCCAGCACCTTCACCACACGCCGGATGCGGTCGAGGCTGCCGAGGCTGGCGATCAGCGTGGCCAGGATCGCCAGGCCCACCTGCCGGGCGGCGTTCGCCCCCCCGTCGAGGTCATGGTCACGGCCCACCCGGCCGCGGATCAGCGTGCCGTCGGGCAGCAGCGGGCCGTGGCCGGAGACGTAGACGTGCGGCCCGACGACGAGACTCGGCTTGTAGAGCCCCGCCGGCTTCGGCGCCGGCGGCAGCACGAGGCCCAGGGCCTCGAAGGCACGCTGTGGAGAAGTGGACATCGGCTGGCTCCGGCAGATGGGCGGGTCAGTCGTGATACTCGAACTTGTAGCGGCCCGGCATGGGAACCGGATACGCGCCGTCGGCGTTCCGGGCCAGCAGTGCCGGCGAGTCGGCCTTCAGCATATCGACGCCGGCGGTCAGGTCGTCGGGCATGGCGAGCATTTCCTCGTAGGTGACGGGCTTGCCGGTGTGCGCGGCGAACCGGCCCATGGCCGTCGCCAGGCTCGCCTCGGCCCCGCGGACCGCCTCGTTGTAGGGTTCGTCCTTGACGATCGCGTCGACGAGGTGCTCCCACTCCAGCCGATAGGGGTTCGGCTCCGGCTGCTCCGCCGTCCAGAGGATCGCCTCCTTGTTCATCGCCGGCCCCTTGTAGATCGTCGACTTGGCCGGCTTGTGGCCGCGGGCGGAGATCGTGAACGCGCCCTTCGAGCCCATGCCGTGGACGCCGAACTTGCTCACGCCGTTTTTGATGTGCTGCCCGTAATAGTGGAACTGCGTGCCGTCGGGAAAGGTGTACTCGACGGCATAGTTGTCGAAGTTCTGGTCGGGCATCTTGCCGGGATACTCGCGGCCGCCGACCGCCTCGGCCTTCTTCGGCCAGGCGCCCTTCATCCAGCACACTTCGTCGATGTGGTGGACGTAGTAGTCGCTGAAGATGCCGCCGCTGGCCCAGAGGAAGCCATGGAACCGCTTGACCTGCCACTGCAACTCGGTCATGCCATCGGGCGGGCCCGGCCAGAGATCCATGTTTTGGGCGGCCGGGTGCATGCGGTGGCCGACGAACGAGAGCAGTTCGCCCGCCTCGCCGTTTCGCAGGCGGTCGTGCAGTTCGCGGCGGCTCTTGCAGTGGCGGCACATCAGGCCCACACCCACCTTGAGTTTCTTCTCGGTAGCCTTGGCCGCCAAGGCGATGATCCGGCTCGTGCTCGGCCCATCGATGGACACCGGCTTTTCCATGAACACGTGCAGCCCCTTCTCGATCGCGGCGGCAAAGTGGGCCGCGCGAAACGCCACGGGAGTGGCCAGGATCACGATGTCGCCCGGCCGGAGCGCCTCCATGGCCTGGCGGTAGGCATCGAAGCCCACGAACGCCCGCTCTTCCGGCACGTCGACCCGCTCCTTGAAATCCGCGGTCAACGACCGCTTGACGATGTCGATCCGGTCCTTGAAGACGTCGGCCATGGCGTAGACCTTGAGCGGGGCCTTGGCCGCGGAGAGCGCGTCGACGGCCGCGCCGCCGCCCCGGCCACCGCAGCCGACGAGGGCGACGCGGATCTCCTCGCTCCCGGCCGCATGCACGGCCCGGCCGGCCGTGAGCGTGCCGGCGGCGGCTCCGGCGGCCACACCGCCGAGGAACGTGCGTCGGGAGGGCAGGACCAGCGCCGGGCGTGCGGGACCGATCGGCGACATCGGAGACTCCTTGTGAGGTTGGGTAGCGATGGGAACAGGCGGGGGTCGGGGCTTGCGTTCGGGTCTGGAATCAGCCGCCGTAGGCGGTGGCGGTGGGGGCGCGGGCCAGGTCCGCATCGAGGGACCGGTGCGGCCGGATGCCGAGCCTGGCCAGTTCCGCATGATACGCCCTCACGCCCTGCGCCGCATCGAGGTCGCCGTCGGCCACGGCCCGCAGGATCCGCACGAACGCTGGCTGGTTCTCGGCGGCATTGATTTTGCGACCGAACAGGGCGACCCGCGCCCCGTGGGCCTTGGCGTCGGCCACGAGGCCGAAGGCGTCGTGGGTCGTGCCCGCGCCGCCGCCGAGAATGCCCACCACCAGCGACCGGTCGTAGGCTGCCAACTGCTCGGTCACCTCGGGCCCGAGGTAGGGAATCTTCAGGAATGCCGGCCGACCCGCACGTGGCACGCCGGCCAGTGCCCGCACGACGTGGTCGGCGAGGAACCGGGCGACGTCCCGCGGCCGATCGCCGACCGCCTTGCCGGGCACACGGTCGAGCGCGTTGGGGAAAAACACCTCGAGGAAGTGGCGGAACCCGGCCCGTTCGGCCGCGATGCGAAACTCCTTGTATGCCGTCAGCATGTCGCGATCGAGCGTGGCGTCGTCGTTGAGCGTGAGCGAGAACAGCCCGAGGTTCGCCCCGCGGGTGCGATCGCCGTGTCCGCACTCGACGCGGCCGCACTGCGCCTGGGCGATCGTCGCCGTCGAAAAGGGCAATGCCGGCTGCCGCGTGTAGCCACCGCTGCCCGCCGCGAGCCAGATGTCGGTCGTGTCGTTCATCCGCACGGCCGGAGTCACGCCGCTGTCCGTGAAGATGCCCTCTTCGATGGTCAGTGCCTCGCTCGTGCTGGCGCTCATGAGCATGATGTCCACGAGCCCCTCGGCGACGATTTCGCGGATCGAGTCGCGGTACTCGGCGAGCGTGCGAAACGGCCCGTGGGACGGCTCTCCCCCCGGCTTCAGCCCGGGGGCAGCCAGCCCGAACGCCATGTCGGCATCCTTGGCGTCGGCGAGGATGAAGTCGCGGCAGGACGGATCGGCCACGATGCGAGCGAGTTTGAGGTCGAGCGTCTTCTGGGTCGGCACGATGTCTGAACCTACGGAGGCGGCGGGGAGGTGTGCCTGGCGGCCGGAAGAGTGTAGCCTAGCAGGCTGTGGAACAAGTCTGCCCGAGCAGGATGCGCTGGTCATCGACCCAGGAAACCCTTGGCGTTTCCTGCAGTCGATCAAGTGGAAAAAGGCCATGCAGGGCTTTTTCCACGAGCAGCTAGACCGCGAGCGGCGCGACCAGTGGCCGCCGTTTCGCTTTTCGGAGCCCACATGCACGACGCCCTGATCTGCGGCACATGCGTGGCCGACATCCTCGTCAAGCCGGTCGGCCTGGCAGCGCCGATCGGCGGGGGGCGGCTGATTGACGTCGACCCCATCGAGGTCGCGACCGGCGGTATCGTCTGCAACACGGGGACCGCGATGCGGCGGCTCGGGATGCAGGTCGCGGCTGCGAGCCTGGTCGGCGGCGATCCCTGGGGCGACATGGTCCGCACCCGGCTGGTGGCCGAGGGCATCGACGTCGCGGCGCTCGAGACGCACGCCACCCTGGCCACGAGCACGACGGCGGTGCTCATCGACCCGGGCGGGGAGCGGAGTTTCGCGCACCACGTCGGCGCGCCGGCGGCCATCGACCTGGCGTTCATCCGCCGGCTCGCACCGCACTTCGGCGGCTGTCGGCTGGCCATCCTCGGCTACCATGGACTGCTGCCGGGCCTGGAAAACGACCTCGCCGCGGCGGTGCAGGCTGTGAAGGCGACCGGCTGTCAGGTGGCGGTGGAGACGGCCGGCTCGGGCGGGCCGTTCGCTCCCCTTGCCGCCGCGTTGCCGCATGTGGATGTCTATGTCCCGAGTCTCGATGAGGCCGTGCATCAGACCGGCCTGGCCGAACCGCGGGCGATCGTGGAACGCTACCGGTCCTGCGGCGCACCGGGGATCCTCGGCGTGAAACTCGGCACCCGCGGCACCCTGCTCTCCCCCGCGGCCGGCGAGTTTCTGGAGATCCCCTGCGTGCCGGCGCCCGGCCCCGTGGCCGATACGACGGGGGCCGGCGATTCCTTCCTCGCCGGTCTCCTGACGGGCCTGCTCCGCGGCATGGAGATTCGTCGCGCCGGCCTGCTCGGCGCCGCGACGGCCGCCTGCTGTGTCACGGGAATCGGCGCCACGGCCGGCCTGCGATCGTTCGCCGACACGCTCGCCCTCGCCGGCGGCTGACGGTCACGGCGGCACCAGCGCGGGATCGTCGCCGCCGGCATACCGGCCAGCGGGCTCTCCGGAGCACACGTCCGGCGTTCCCTTCCCCGGGATCAGCCGCGACGCCCGCCGCGGACCACTTTCCGCGGCGCCGCCACCGTCCGCGCCGTCGTCTTCTGCGTGGCGGTCTTCTTGTGAACCGTCTTTTTCCGGGCCGTCGTCTTTGCGGTCGATTTTTTCGTGGCCGATTTCTTCCCCACGGCTTTCTTCGCCGCCGGCTTGGCCGCCCGCTGCCCCGCCGCCGTGGCGGGCTTCGCCGGCGGCTGCTTCGCGGCGCGGCCCTTCACGGCCGGCTGCGGACTCCGGGATGCGCGGCGGACCTTGGCCGCGGCGACCTCGTCGAGAAAGTCGGTCGCCGCCCGCACCAGGTCGGCGGCCGAGACCGGCTCGACCTCGTCGATGATGAACAGCGACAGCTCGCCCCGCTTTTGGGCGGCCATCAGCGTCTGATACTCCGCGAGGGTCAGGTCGTCATGGTCGTCGTCTTCGCTGGAGAGAAACTCGAAGCCCACCCGGGCCCGCGGATCCCAGCCGTCGGCGTGAAACTCGACGCCATACTCGCGAAACATCACGTTCCGCGACACGGCATACCCCCGCGACTTGAACAGGCGGGCCAGCAGGTCGCAGGCCTTGGTCTCGGACACGGCGTCGTTCATCGGGGAATGCTCCGGGGGGAAGGGTGCTGCGGGATCGCCGCGATGATACCGAGAGCCCATGCTGCCGTCGCGTGCCTTGGCTGCAGCGGCATCTGCGCCGCTTTTTCAACGCCGCGAGGAGCGAACATCACTTTTGAACGCCGCAGCGTCACCAGCACCCGCCGGCTTCCGCGCGGTGCGGTGAACGTGTCGGGCCGAGGCTGGCCAGCCTCCACGAAGCACAACTGCCGCGTGTCGTCCTCGAGCCTGTAGATTCCCGTGACCTTCTGCGGCGCGGAGTGCTCGCTCGCGAGCGTTTCCATCTCGAAGGTCTTCGGATGGGCTGCTTGATCATTGGTGCTCGTTCCCTCGGCCAGCGGCAGGCCCTTGAAGAGCACCGACCACGACCCGTCCTCCCTGTAGGCGACCTGCAGCAACGCCACCAGTTCAGGGTCTATCTGTTTTCCGTTCACCTCGACCGTCTGCACGTCCCACATCCCAACCGACACGGCACGGTCGTCCGCAGGATCGGCCTCCGCGCCGCAGCCCTGCGGCCCGCTGGTCATCAGCAGCACCAGGAGCACGGGAGCCAGCACAACGGAAGTCACGGCTGCGGTTTCTCCGGCACGGTGATGGTGAACGTGCGGGGGCCGGGGCCGTGCGTGAAGAAGCCGTCTCGGCTCTCCGCGCTGCCGTTGTGCGGCTCGCGCGGCGGCGACTCGAGATCGAACGTCGCCGTCAGTTCATAGGTCCGCGGGCCCGTCGGCCGGTAGCCGTAGGGCGTGCCCGTCACCGGATCGTCGATGTCGCGGACGAACGTCCGCGGGTCGGCGCGGAGGTCGTCGAGACTCGCCGGCAGCTCGCCGCGTCGCTCGTGGTAATTCTCGATGGCCCGCGAGATGGTCTCCATGTCTCCGACCCGGTCGGTGTCCAGCCGCAGCAGGCGGGCGCGGAGCGGGCTCTCCAGCAGGGCGAGCGCCATGACGAGGCAGGCCAGGGCCGCGGCCACGCCGCCACGGCCGAGCCAGCCGCGCCACGCCGGGGGCGGCGGGAGCGGCCGGCCCGCATGGCCCGCCAGCGACTCCTCGCGGCGCAGGTCGCCGGCATACCAGAGCGAGACGACCCCGGCCACTGCCAGCACCACGACCGCCTTGAGGAGGAACCGCGGCGTGGCGTCTCCCTGCAGCAGGCTGAACACGACGTACACGAGGTCGCCGAGCATGACGAGGGCCATCACCAGCACGGCGAGGTAGGCGAGGAAGCGGTACACCGGCGTCAGTCGGGAGACCGGATTGCGGGCGACATCGCGGTTGACGGCCCGCTGCGCACACCAGAGCACCGGCAGCGACACCATGATGTGCGCCACGCCCCAGCGCAGGCTGCTCTTCCAGTATCCGTTCCAGTGCGCATCGATCGGCAGCGGCAGCCAGCGTTCGATCAGGATGAAGAGGATCGATCCGCAAGCGAACGCGACGTTGAAAAGGGCGACCATGGCGACGATGTGCAGGAAGGCGTCACGGGCCGAGCTCGACACCCGCTTGCGCGGCACCGGCACCGGCAGCGACGACTCGGCGAACGCGTCGAGCGCCAGCGTCGCCTCGCGTTCGGACCAGCCGGCGGCGGCGAGCTCCCGCGTGATGTCACCGCGGGCGACGCCGCGGGCCAGACAGTCGCGCACGAACGAGGTCAGTTGATCGGCGGCGGTAGCCATCGGGCGGTCTCCAGGGGAGGCGGGACCCGCCGCCCGGGGCGTCCGGGCGGCCGTCTCCGGAGGACAGGGCGACGACCGGAGCCAAATGGTACGCGCGGCCCTGCCGACAATAAAACCGCCCACACCTGCCGCCTCGACCTCGGCTCCGCTGCCGCTGGGGGGCGTGGTAGACTCCCGCCGCCTCTTTGATCTGCAGACCCTCCACGACTGGGTTCCATGGCGACCTCCCGCGACCGTGAACGCTGGCTCGTTCCGATCTTCGCCCTGACGGTGTTCACCAGCGCCTTTCTGCTCTTCCAGGTCCAGCCGCTGATCAGCAAGTTCATCCTCCCTTGGTTCGGGGGCAGCCCCGCTGTCTGGACGGCGGCGATGCTCTTCTTCCAGGCGGTGCTCTTCGGCGGCTACCTCTACGCGCACCTGACGACATCGCGGCTTTCCGCCGCCCGGCAGTGTCAGGTCCATGTCGGCCTGCTCATCGTCGCGGTCGCGGCCGTGCTCCTGACGCGGATCATGCCCCCGGCCTGGTTGCGGCCGAGCGGCGCGGCGGGGGAGTCGCCGCTGGCACGGATCTTCGTGCTCCTCGGCGTCACCGTCGGGCTCCCCTACTTCGCTCTCTCCTCGACCGGTCCGCTCCTGCAGCGTTGGTTTTCGCAGGTCATCGACGGCCGCTCCCCCTACCGCCTCTTCGCCCTGTCGAACGTCGGCTCGCTTCTGGCGCTCCTCTCCTACCCGCTGTGCATCGAGCCGCTCTGGGGCGGCAGAACGCAGGCGGCCTGCTGGTCGATCGGCTTCGTCGTGTTCGCGGTCTGCTGCGGCATCTGCGTCAACGAAGTCCGCGCGGCGCGGGCCCGGACCGTCGCGGAAGCCGTGCCGGCGCCGGTGCCCTCCACGCCGGCGGGAGGCTGGCGCCGGACGGCTTGGATCGCCCTCCCCGCCCTCGCATCGGTGATGTTCCTCGCGGTCACCAACGAGGTCTGCCAGAACGTGGCCAGCGTGCCGCTCCTCTGGATCGTTCCATTGAGCCTGTACCTGCTCTCCTTCATCATCGCCTTCGACCATCCCCGCTGGTACTGGCGGCGCGGCTGTGGGCTGGCGTCGGCGGCGACGCTCCTCCTCATGGCCGGCTACGATCCGATCACCGACATGGCCGCGACGCTCGTCGGCGATTGGGCCGAGGCGTTCTTCGACCACTGGTGGGTGGAGACGGCCGTCTACTTCGCCGGACTGTCGCTCGTGCTCCTGATGTGTCACGGCGAACTCGCCCGGCTCAAGCCGGCGGCCGATCACCTCACCGCCTACTACCTGTCGATGTCCCTGGGGGGAGCGATCGGCGGCCTGCTGGTCAATCTCGTCGCCCCGCAGGTGTTCACGACCTTCCACGAGTTTCCCCTCGGCCTCTTTGCCGCGGCGGTGCTGGCAACTCTGGTGGTGGCCAGCGGCGGTGCCGCGGCGGCGGCCGGCGCCGCGGCGGTGCGGTGGTCCCGCCCGGTTGGCCGCGTGGCGGCCGTGATCTTCGGCATGCTGGCGTTGGTCGGCATCTGGCACTGGCGGCTCGCCTCCGACGGGGCCGGGGATGCCACAATCCTCACCGTGCACCGCGCCCGCAGCTTCTATGGCACGCTCAGCGTGCAGAACCGGAAGGCCGGCGGCGAAAACGCGAACTTCACCTTCTGCAGCGGCCACATCGTCCACGGCAGCCAGTTCGCCCTCCCGGACCGGCGGCACCTGCCGCTCACCTATTACGGCGAAGGCTCGGGTGTTCGCATGGCGATCGAGCACGCGCAGCGGTCGTCGGAACGCTGCCACATCGGCGTGGTCGGCCTCGGTGTGGGCACGCTGGCCACCTACGCCCGGCCCGGCGACCGGGTCCGGTTCTATGAGATCAATCCGCAGGTCGCCGACGTCGCACGCAACACCGCCTGGTTTCGCTATCTTGCCGACTGCAAGGGGGACGTGGAAGTGGTGCTCGGCGATGCCCGACTACAGTTGGAACGGGAGCTCGACGCCGCCGGCCCGCACGGGTTCGACATCCTCTGTCTCGATGCCTTTTCCGGCGACGCCATCCCGGCCCACCTGCTGACCGCCGAGGCGTTCGCGATCTACGATCGCCATCTCCGGCCGGGGGGGGTGCTCGCGGTGCACATCACGAACACCTACCTCGACCTCTATCCGGTCGTGCGGCGGCTGGCCGAGCACCAGGGCTTTCAGCACACGCGGATCTACCGGGCGGCGGTGCCGGAGAAGATGCTGTTTCGCAACTGCTACATGCTGCTGTCGAAGGATCGGGAGTTCATCCTCGCGACGCCGGAGGACATCCAGGCGATGCCGCCACGCTTCCGCAAGCCGCGGGACGTTCCGCTGTGGACGGACGAATACGGCAGCCTGTTGCCGCTGTTGCTCTGACCGTCGCGGTCTCTCCTCGCGCAGCCGTCGCCGGCGGTTGCTGGGCGCAGGACCGTACGTTTCGCCGCAGGCAATCCGCGCGGTGGCATGGCGGGGTTTGGCCCGGCCGCTCAGCCCTTGGCGTCGGGCTTGGCCGCGGACTTCTCGACCGCCGGGGCCACCACCAGCCTGCTGCGGAGCCGCATGGCCAGGAGTTCGTCCCGGATGGCGAGCTTCCGCACTTCTTTCAGCAGGTTCTTGTTCGCGACGACCATGATTCCGGCCCTTTCCTGAGCGAGAGAACGAGGCCTCGACCTGCTAAAGATGTCTACGGCTCTCCTCAACTCTAGTTCGCGAAAATCAGCCCGTTTTATTGCCGTCAAAAAAGGGTGCGCACCTTGCACATCTCGCTTGCCCCCGGGCTTCCAGGAACGGAACCGCCCAACCCGACAGGCCGGAAACGCAACACCAGTCCCACGAGGCAGACCGGCTACACTACGGTCCGAGATGTGCGAGTGACGCCCTGCGGCTCGGGCTGTCGCCACTGCCCGTATGGGCCCAGGCACGTCGAGGGCAGCATGCAGGTCCGCTCATGAACGTCTATCGCGACCAGGACCATGACGACGAATGGGACGATGGCGACGCTGATGTTGGCGACGCCCAGGACTCGGACGAAGAGCCGACCGTCCCCTGCCCTTATTGCCGGCGTGAAATCCTCGAAGATTCGCCGCGATGCCCGTACTGTGAGCGGTACATCTCGGCGGAAGACCATGCCGGCCCACGAAAGCCAGGATGGGTGATCGCCACGGCCCTGGTCTCTCTGGGCGTCGCGATCTGGTGGCTCTTCAGGGTGTAGCCGGGGCACAAGCGGCGCAGGGCAATTCTCGACCTGAAAACGTTTTTGTTCGGCCTCGCCGCCCCGCGACTTCTACTGAAGAACCTGAAAAAGAAGCTGGCCAAGAAGCCTCGGACGTTTTCCCTCACGCTCACCGCCCCTCAACGGGACACGCTCGCCATCGAGAAGCACATGCGGGGCACGCTGCGGGAACGGCACGCTGTCGCAGCAATCACCGCAAAGCCCTTCGCCGGCAACGACTTCTGCCGCGTCGTGCGCCAGCGTGCCGAAGCCTGCGAAAAGCCGAGGCGGATGGGGTGGGATTCGGAGATCCGCAAGAATCCTCGCCAAAACAGCAGTTTTCGGAAACCGCAACGCAGAATCCCACGCACTCGCCGTCGGAAGCGGCCCATGCGGCCCGAGTGCTGTTGCTCGAGGCCCGCTGGTCTGAAACCACGCCGCTAGAGGCTGTCAGGGGTTTTCTGCCGACATTGGGCGACTGCTTCGTGTTCGTCATGGCCGCCCACGAGAACCTTCACCTGGGACAAGTCTCGGCCTGGCGGCGGGTTCAGGGCATGGGGCGGGTCTAGACCAGGAGGCAGGCGATGAACTACCTCGGATTTGGTCTGGCTGTCCTTCCTCGGCATGCTCGGCTACACCCGGCAGAAGGGCGTCTACAGGCACCCAGAGCGTCAGACCATCTTCCTCGGCGACTTCATCGACCGCGGCCCCAAGATCCGGGAAACGCTCGAGATCGTCCGCCCCATGGTAGATTCTGGAGCTGCACTCTCAGTCATGGGCAACCACGAACTGAATGCCCTCGCGTTTCACACGCCCGACCCTGAAAAGCCGGGTGAGCACCTGCGGCCGCACAACGAGAAGAACTCGAACCAGCACGCTGAGACCATGCGGCAGATCCCGGCTGGCGAGTTGAATTCATATCTAAATTGGTTCCGGACGCTGCCGCTGTGGCTCGAGCTCGACGGCCTCCGGGTCGTGCATGCCTGCTGGGACGAAACCCGCATGGCCAAGATAACCGGCCCTGTCACGGACGAGTTCCTGCATGCTGCTTGTTCCCCGAAGGGCAGCCTGTTTGAACCCGTGGAGGCGATTCTGAAGGGCAAGGAAGCCAAATTGCCGCCCGGGGCTACGTTCCGGGACAAGGACGGCCACGAGCGAACTTCGACGCGGGTGAAGTGGTACGAACCGCCGGACGGACACACCTACCGGACCTATGCGATGGCGAGTGAGCCCATCGAATCAGACCTGCCGTTGCCCGAGGATGTGATTCAAGCCGCCGTGTCCTACCCCGAGGACGCAAAGCCCGTGTTCGTTGGGCACTACTGGCTTTCCGGTCGGCAGCCCGAGCTACTCCGTGGGAACATCGCCTGCGTGGACTGGAGCGTGGCCAAGGGCGGGTTCCTGTGTGCGTATCAATGGGACGGAGAGCGGGATCTGAACGCCGGGAAGTTTGTCTGGATTGGCTGATATCGGGATACTGTCCGCCTCCCAGCACCCAACCAACAGGCCAATTCCCGTGCCCCCGAAACGCACCTACATCCAACCGGGCCAGAAACTCGAACTGGACCTTACGCCAGCCGAGCGGAAGGCGATTCTGGACGACCTGATGTCCCTGCCGCCCGAATACGAAGCCCAGCTCAAGAAAGTCCACCCGGAGCAGCCCCTGTTGCTCACGCTGGACGATCTGGAGGACTTCTCGGGCTATGTCGCCGCCGAGGCCAACCACACGTCCAACAAGAAGCTCCGTAAGGTCCTGGACTCGGCGTTCGAGAAGATGACCGATTTGCTCGACGCGTTCACGGACGAGGAGCCGCCCGTAAAATAGACAACAAAAAAGGCCCAGGCAGCAGAGCGAGAAGAAGCCGAGCGGCAGAAGCAGATCTCTGACAAGGCCGCATTTCTCGCCACATGGGCCGCGGGGGTTCTGCAGGCAGCTGGGAAGCAGGGAGCCAAGAGCCGGGTGCTGGAGACATTCATACCCGGGAAACTTGAGAAGTCGGTGCTCGTCACCCTGGAAGACGTAACGCCTGCTGTTCGAAAGCGACTGGCTGCCGGCGGGGCACTGAACTCGGGAAGCGTAAATACAGGTCACCTCGGCATGGCAAAAACGAAAGCCGTCACAAAGAAGCAGCCCAGTAGTTCCGTCCGGCCTCGTGCTGGCGGGACGTGGGCTCCGGCTCCGTCTTTTGTCTACCAGTTCAAGATCACGCTGGTGGACACACACCCAGTCATCTGGCGTCGCATCCAGACTGCCGACTGCAAGCTTCACACGCTGCATTGCCACATTCAGGCCGTGATGGACTGGAGCAACACCCACCTGCACCATTTCGTGATCGGCAAACGGATCTATGGCGTTCAGGACTTCGAGAACGGCGGCATGTCCGGAGGCTATATCTTTGACTCCTCGGCGGTCATGCTCGGTAGTCTCCTGCCGGCGTCTGGCAAGCGAGCCAAGTTCTCGTACACCTATGACTTCGGCGACAACTGGGAACACGAGATTCTTTTTGAGGGATGCCCAAAGGCCGACCCCGGGGTGAAGTACCCGCTGTGCCTTGAAGGCGAGCGAGCGGGCCCACCTGAAGACTGCGGCGGGCCTCCCATCTTCGAGCACATTCTTGAGGTGTTGGAAAACCCGCGGCACAAAGAGCATGCCGAAGTGGCCCAGGCCTACGGCGGCTTCGACCTCGAGACCTTCGACGCCAAGCGGGCTACCCTCAGAATGGCGAAGGGCCTCAGGGCATGAACTCAGCCCCAGTCAGCGAATACGAACCCCGGAGCAACCTCCACCTCGTCAGGCACGCCGAACGCCGGATATTCACCTGCTCTCGTTGCGGCGGCCAGAAAAAGTCCACGCTCGTGGCCCGCCCGGTAGCAGAGCCAGGCAACGCTCTCTGCAACGGCTGCTACGGCTTATTGTTGTCAAAGTCCCGGCCCAAATGACCGCGAATCTCTTCACGGCGATTCCTGAGCATCTTCCCGAGGAACTCACCACGATTCTTCAGGCTGGCGAGGGAGTCCGCATCGAGCGAATCGTCTCCCAGGGCCACAGTTCGCCGCAGGGCTTCTGGTACGACCAACCGGATCACGAGTGGGTGCTGGTCCTTAAGGGAGCAGCCCGGATTGAGTTTGAGAACAGCACGGTTGAGATGAAGCCCGGCGACTACCTCAACATCCCGGCCCGCACGAAGCACCGCGTGGCCTGGACGACGCCGAACGAGCCCACGATCTGGCTGGCGGTGCACTACGGCAAGAGCCCCGCGCCGCCTACCTGATTCCCGCAAAAATGAGGCCCGCCCAAAACGATCATTTTCCGCAGGAATCGCTTATCCTGCCTTGGCGGGGCCGTCTTTACCCGGCTCGCCCCTTACCGGAGGATCGCAAGATGATGCGGCGAATCTTGGCTCTCGGGCTGCTCGGTGGCTCGCTCATGTGTGCCCAACCAGCCAACGCACAGGGCTTATGGATCGGCGGGCCCGGCTTCGGCGGCATCGGCTTCGGCAGTCCAGGCTTCGGCGGCTTTGGTTATTCACCGTACGGCTTCGGGAACGTGGGCCTCTACGGCCGTGGGATTGGCAGCGGCTATTCCCCGTACGGCTTCGGCAACGCGGCCTTTTTTGGCGGCTACGCACCTGCCACGTTTGCGTCTCCCGTGGCTGTGAGGCCGGTCTACGTGGCAAGGCCGGTGATCTACAGAGAAGTTGCTCCCGCGTATGTTCCCAGGCCGGCTGTTCGGGCTCCGCTGAATCGAGCCTACCGTCGAGTCTGGCGAAGGGGCTGGTGAGCGGTCTGTCAGTCAACGCTTAAAACCAGCCAGTGATCGGCGCATGAACTCCGGCCATCTTCACGGAGCATTTCCACCTACAGGTCTTCCAGCGGCACAGCCGCGAAAGGAGGCTTGTTATGGCGAATGTACTGACGATTATCGAGGCGATTCAATCACTACGATCGGCAGGATTGTCCTGTCGTGAGATTGCACGGCGGCTTGGGATCGACCGAGGGACGGTCTCGCGGCGGCTCAGGGTCACCGGCGAGCCGACTTCAAAACCAGCCAATGCGCCGATTTTCCCGGCCGGGACTGAACCGGCGCTGGCTGGTTTTGAACCGCCGACCGGTCTGAGCGGGCCGTCCGTGGCCGGTGCTGCGCCGCCGATCGGGCTGCCAGCTGGCCGGACAAAGCCCGACTGGTTCGATCCGGACCTGAACCCCACGTTCGCGGAGTTCTGCCGCCACTACGGCACGACGCCACTTCCCACGAAGCCGAGAACGCCACGGCACAAGGGGAAGGTCGAGCGTGGCATCGGCTACATGAAGGGCAACGGCCTCAAGGGCCGCTCGTTTCGCCGAACAGAACGAACAGCTGCAGAAGTGGGAGCGAGACACGGCCGACAGACGGATTCACGGCACGACCAAGCGACACGTGCTCACACACTTCAACGAGGCGGAACGGGCGGCCCTCCTGCGGCTCCCGGTGTCACGGTTCGAGAACTTTCGCGAGGCCAAGCGCAAGGTCAGCCGCGACGGCCACGTCGAGGTCGCCAAGGCCTTCTACTCGGTGCCGCCGGAGTACCTCGGCCGCGAGGTCTGGGTCCGCTGGAACGGTCGCACCGTGCGGGTGTTCAACGATCGGATGCAGCAGATCGCGATCCACGCCAAGCATGACCAGGGCCGCTTCAGCACCGATGCAAGGCACCTTGATCCCACGAAGATCAACGGCCTCGAACGCGGCATCGCCTACCTGCTGGGCAAGGTGCGGGCGATCGGGCCACACACGCACGCCTGGGCCGAGGCCGTCGTCGCTGCCCGTGGCATCGAAGGCCATCGTGTGGTGCAAGGCCTGCTGTCGCTCACCAAGAAGCACACCTGCACAGAGCTCGAACGGGCCTGCGAAACCGCCCTCGCCAACCAGTGCTATCGCCTGCGGCTCCTGCGGCAGTTGATCGCGCATCATGCCGACAGGCAGCAGCCGCTCGAGTTCCTCGCCTCCGCCAACTCGGGCTTTCAGGCCTGGCGGCCTCACTCGATGTCCGGCTCCAGGAAGCCCAGGCCAGCCGCCTGAGCCACCTCGAGTTCCTCGAACTCATCCTGCAGGACGAAGTCGCCGTCCGCGACCAGAGGAAGCTCGACCGCCGCACCAAGCTGGCATGCTTCTGCAACCTGAGGACCCTTGACCAGTTCGATTGGGAGTTCAACGCCTCACCCGGGCGCGGATATTTCTATCTTTACCCGCGCAGCATGAACACGGACTCTCTGCTCTCCGTCACGAATCGCACGATGTCATCCGCTCGCCCGCGCAATACTTCTGCGATCTGCCGAGTCGAAACGTTGCCGAGGCATATCTGAATCACCTGCGGAGGATGACCACGCACCAGCGCCCGGGCTAGAAAGTCGTTGTCCTTGGTGATGATGACGAAGCCTTGGTTCTTTGCGAACTGCCATATCCGCTCATCGTCTTCGCCCGCGAGACCTACATCACGAACATGACAACTCCCGGGAAAGTCTGGCAGCACATTGTCAACGAGCCGAAAAGACAGGTTTTGGTCGATCAGCGCTTTCACGCTACCGACCCGAGAAGGCGCCGCTCTCGTTCCGCCGCGAACGCCAAGCAGGCCCGGATGTCGTCGCTCGTCAATTCGGGGAAGTCAGCCAGAATCTCGGCCTCGGTCATTCCGGAAGCGAGGTATTCCAGAACGTCGGACACCGTGATACGAAGCCCGCGGATGCAGGGCTTTCCGCTGCGTTTTCCGGGTTCGACGGTGATGCGTTCGAGGAGCGAGGACGTCATGCCGAAAGTCTACGACTGTTCTGAGGACAGTGCAAAACCTGTCCCTTGCGGCCACGAACACCGCCGAAGTCATGCCGCTTGCGACGACTCACGGCGCCTCAATCCCCGCCAAAACCCGGGCATATTCGCTAGCGGACTTCTGTTCGCACTTGGCAGCCCTCGCGTGTCTTCTCCCGGCCCAGCCCCTCCCGAGCACGTGTACCACTACACCACGGGCCTGAAACTCCGGCAGATCATCAACAGCGGCCAGATCAAATCCACGACCGCCGAGATCGAGGCGCACGAGAAACCCGTCGCGTGGTTCAGCACCCAAGACCAGTGGGAACCGACTGCCACGAAGGTCCCGATTCCCGGCATGCAGGGCCAGATCATGACGGCGTAGGCCCAAGGCGGTCTGGTAAGCATCACGTTGCCCGGGACCTGCGCGCCTTTCCTCTTCCCGCAACTGCCCCTGATCGCCGGCACGAAGTCCAGTGTTTGTGTCGGCTTGCTGCTGGCCGGCCTCGAACTCGGCAGTGATCCCGACACGTGGCGATTCGCTCCCGCGCCTGTCCCGACTGCCATGTTTCGCGAGGTCGAGTTCTATGACTTCGCGAATGACGGGTGGTTGGCCGTCGATCAGGCCGAACTCGCCTGCCGCAACTGACTGACTGTTTTCCTCCTCCTCCTCCATCACCCCTCAAGGAGACGCAACGTGAGCGTCCTCGAAACGATCCTGTCCCTCGGCTTCACGGGCTTGTTCTGGCTCGTGAAGTCCCTGTTCTTCGGCGGCTGGTTTTTCGCGAAGTGGCTGCTTTGGGCCATGTCGCCAGTCTGGGCCGTCATCGCTGCCCTCGGTGCCCTCAGCGGCTTCCTGTTCGGCCAGTGAATGTGAAGCCCCAGCCAATCCCACGCCACCACCACCCTCTACAGGAGACACCGGCCTCGAGCCACATCGTCGAGATCAAGACTGAGATACGTGACGAGCAGGCAGTACGAGCGGCCTGCACTCGCCTCCAACTCACCGCGCCCGAACACAAGACCGTCCGGCTGTTCAACGCGACGGCCAAGGGTTTGTGCGTCCAGCTTCCGGGCTGGCAGTACCCCGTAGTCGCCAACCTCCAGGCCGGCCAACTCCAGTACGACAACTACAACGGCCACTGGGGCGAACAATCCAGGCTGAACCAGTTCCTGCAGGCGTACGCCGTCGAGAAGGCTCGCATCGAAGCCCGCAAGTCGGCCCACCAAGAGGCCGTCTACATCTGCGACTCGTGCGGCGAAGAGATCGTCGTCCCCGTGGATATTTCAGCCGGGGCGCACCAAGACTACGTCGAAGACTGCCCGGTCTGTTGCCACCCCATGACCCTGCACGTCGAGATCGGGGACGACGGCGAAGCCCATGTAGAGGGCGAGCACGAATAGGGGCAGCCGCGACCAGACATGAGGCTACTTCAGTGGCTTCGCCGAGGTTGTGACGTCCTCGGGCTTGAAGTCGTTCTCAATGTCAATCGTGCGTAGCCCCGGCTTATCGAACTGCGACTGCTTGAGATCGACCGCCTGAATCTTCAAGCCGCCGTAGGTCCGCACGTAGGTCTTCAAGTTCGTGCGGTCATGGGCGACGATCCATTCGGTCGTATCGGTGTTCACGACGTGGGGTTCGCCGGAGGACTTCAGGAAGCCCTTCGTGTTCTCTGTCTGGTTGGCCGTGTCTGACTTGATCGCCCCGTCAAAGATGTCGAACGTGTTCAGGATGTGAAAACCGAGGTTGACCGTGTCGGGGCCTGTTTTTCCTGCGGTCGCCCAATGGGAAAACAGGGCGGCTCGGACGAAACGTGACGGCGGCGTGAGGTCCCCGGGCAGGCCGATGAAGCCGCTGCCCTGCCCGTAGTTCACGATGTCCACGGCGCCGAGTTTCTTGGTCGGGACGTTTACGGGCGACAGGTTCACGAAGTTGCCGAGGTTGATCCGCTGCCAGTCAAAGGGCGGTGAGTTCGTGAGCGCGCCGAGCGGGTTCTGGTGGATGTTGAGTTTTCCCCCCACGTACTCGGCGATGACCACTTTTCCAGTGGCGTCGCCGATCCAGTAGTGAACGGGCAAGACCTGCTTGAAGGGCGGGAAAACCTGCTGGGCGACGTGGGCTTTGTTCTTCAGCGACTCGACCGCCTCGTCAGCATCGGCACAGGTCGAGAGCAGGAAGATTCCCGCCTCCCAACTGCCGATCGTCTTGGCCGACTTGGCGTCATCGGGGGCGAGGTATTGCGAATAGCCCGGGAGATACAGCATGCCGACGACCAGCCCCTTCTCGTTCATGCCGTCAGCAACGATGGTCGGGGCGATGTTCGCGTTCAGGCCCACGGCGCCGTATTTCGTCTGCCACTTCAGCCCGGCTTTGCCATCTGGTGCCGTGCCGGTGTATTCAGTACCTCGGGGAACGACGAGGACCTTGGAGTTGAACGGAAACCCGAACTCCATCGACCGGCAATAAACGTAGGCGCCGTCTTGGGACTTGAGTTGAAACGCCGTGCACGCGGAGGCTATCGGGGCGTTGCAAATGGCGATCATCAGGACGAGAGCAACGACGCGTGGGACTGCCATGTTCAGTTTGCCTCGACAGGATGGGTGTGAAGTGCTCGAAGGTGGCTCGGATACCGCCAGCCGGGACAACATACCCGCTAAATTGTAGAAATGCCGCCCTCGTCGCCGCTCGGGCCACTCGGCTGAAATCCCCGTCGGCCTGTGAACGAGAACGACGGCGGTCTCGGTCTTGTTTCGGTGCTGGCCGCCGGGTCCTGATCGCTTGGTCTGGGTCTCGGTGACTTGCCTGTGCAGGTCGGCGGGTTCGAGTGTGGCCGGATGCATCGAAAAGGATCGCTCCTCGTACAAACCCAGTCTTTACAGGTGAGGGCTTTCAAGAACTCATCGCGAAGACGATGGGCGAAGGTGACTGAAGACAACGCCCAAATCCTCGCCACTACGCCTTCTTGGGGGCTTTTTCGAGCCTTGCAGCGAGCCCCGAGTACCGCGATCGTTTTCTCGGTGATTGGCCCGGTTGGCTCGCGCCGAAACACGCTTCTCGTTGTTTCCGAGGGAGCTGGCTGCGAAGCGTGCTCAGGGCAGCTCGCAAGGCTCTGTATTCGAGGTCTGTGGTACTTGGTTCGTACGCCATGGGGTCGGCCTCCTTGCCAGTTGAAGCGTTTATTTTAGCGCACTGGCCGGCCTCGAACGGCATGTTTTCCGGCAGTCTTCACGAGCAAATGGCGAGCCCTGAGGAGGTGGTTTCGGGGTAGGCAGGATGGGCTCGGCGCATAATCAGAGAGTTTTCAGGCAGGCTACAGAGACCACAGCCGACTGTTTATTGTTTGTTTTGGAACGTCCTTTGGCCCGGAACGCTTGGGAGAGAGAACATGGTCGGCATATTTCCCGGGAAAAACGATCGCTCGCGAGATTGGCTACAGGGAGCAGGTCGGCCGGAACGTACTGCAAGAAATCATCACGGGCGGTCTGTGGCGATTCATTCCCGCGGACGTATCTGGCCGGCGATTGGCTTGGGGGCGGGGAAAGACCGGACCAGCGCACCGCCTCGTGGATATTGTCATGAATACCGGTCATTGGCCCCGTTGAGCCCGGGCCTAGTCCTGGTTCTGGCGCTGGTCCTGCCAACCGCGTGTTTTGCAGCGGACGCGAACACTGAGCCTGCCCCGGTAGTCAGGGAAGCAACTTCGCCCGGCCCTAGTGTTCCTGGAGCCGTGCGGCCTGAAACTGGCCCCAAGGCCGGCCCTGAGCCTGACGAGCCAGCACGACGCGACGAGAAGTTCAAGAAGCTCGTCACGAACGTGAAGCTCTCCGGGCACTTCACCATGGACGGCCAAGAAGACGCCGCCAAACTCCAAAAAGAAGAGTACGTGATCACGGGGGCCATCAAGCTTGGCAACGGCGAGCTTTGGGCCCTGACCTCCCGGATCAAGTACGGCAAGGTGGACCTCACGGTGCCGGTGCCGGTCCAGGTGAAGTGGGCTGGAGACACGCCGGTCATCACGCTGGACAAGGTCGGCATCCCGGGACTAGGGACGTTTTCGGCCCGCGTGGTGCTCGACCAGGACAGGTATGCCGGAACCTGGAGCCACGATCAAGTGGGCGGGCACTTGTTCGGCAGGATCACGCCGGCTGGGGCTGCTGACAAAGAGCGTGGAGAAGAAAAACCTGCCACGAGCCAGGCGCGACCGACTCCAGAAGCCCCGGCCGCGAAGCCCTGAGAAAAGCCGCCGACGAAAGCTGGGCCAAAGGCTGACGGAGACTGACGGCCAAGCGCAATCAATGGGTCGCGGGTTCGTCGCCCTTCTCCCTGCACTCAGCCCAACACAACCAACTACTGAAGTGGCGAATACTCAGTCGGCACCAAGAACAGCGACACGACGCCGTTCTCTTTTTCTGTCAGCGAACCCCCGGCTTGTTCTTCAGACTTGGCTTTCACTGTCAGCCACTCTGGGTCCTGCCTGAAGTTCGCGAAGCTCTCCTTGGCAGCTGCGACGCTCTTGTGGGCGAGTAAATAAACCAGCATTTGGTCAGCCTCGGGGCCGTCTTCGGGAACCCAGTACAGCAAGTTCTCCATGCCGTGCTTCTCGAAGAGCTTCATGGTGTGGTCCCGAAAGCGTTTATTCAGATAGCCCCGTTTGGCTTTGCTCGGGCACCGGTAGGTCCTGAGTTCGAAGACGCGTGCTGGCTCGGCTTTCTGGACTTCAAACACCGGCGAGTAATAAACAGTCCGCAGGTGGTTGCGGCCGGCTTTCTCGACAAGAGGCCCGTCTTTCTCGGAGTCGTCAAAAACTTTTTTCCACTCGGGGTCAGCCAGAAAATCCTGCCAGCCAATCAGGCTTTTTTCGTAGTCAGCGAACCGCACCAGCACGAAAACTTGCCGGCTTGGGTTCTCGCCTTCCGGAGTGAATATCCCAATGGCCTCGACGCCGTGCTTGCTCATCAGGGCCATCTGGTGGTCGCGTAATCTGGCATGCAGGGCGTCGAGTTTGCCGGAGGCTGCTTGGACCAGTTGAAGCTGGTAGTGGCGTAGCGGCGGTGCAGCCGGCGAAGCGGGCGTGAAGATCCCGGGCTCTTCGGCGAGAGTCGGGCCCCCAAGCAGGCAGGCCAGGACCAGCGCCGTGGCTTTGACAACAATTACGCGGCGAAGCATGCCGGCGAATCCCTGTAGAAGAGCGGTCCTAGAATGAGCCAGCCGCCTTCCCGAGCGTGGGGCCAGTAAGGAAGTTCAGGATGCCGATGGGCAGGCTTGGTCAGCGTCATGGCCGACCAGAGTAGCCGGGAGCGAGCCCAGCCGACCAGGGCGTGGCATGGCTCGATTCAGCCCCGTCACTCAGCCCTTGGCGTCAGGCTTGGCCACGGGCTTCTGAACCGCCGGGACCACCACCAGCACGCCCCGGAGCCGCATGGTGAGAAGTTCATCCCGGATGGCGAGTTTCCGGACTTCCTTCAGCAGGCTCTTGTTCGCGACGACCATGGCTCTGGCCCTTTCCTGAGAGAGAACCGGGCCCCGACCTGCTGGAGTTTTCTACGGCTCTCCTCAACTCTAGTTCGCGAAAACCGACCTGCTTTATTGTTGTCAATAAAACTCGGGGTTGTTTCCGGCGGTCGCCCAGTGGCCCGCTTTTCCGCAAGCAAAAATCGAGCCCCGGAACATCACCGGCCTGCGGGAGTGTGATTCATCGCCCCCGCTTGGCCCGGGCCTCTTTGGCTGCCGCCCGCTCGGCCTCGTTGAGCTTGCCGTCGCCGTCCGTGTCGAACTTTTCCATGAACTTCCGGCGGCGTTCTGGGTCAATTCCACTCCGTCCGCCCTGGCCCTTGCCGCCCCCCTGCTCCCGTCGCTTCTGCATGGTTTCCCTGGCGGCTTCTCGTTCGTCTGGGTCCAGTTGGCCGTTGCCGTTCTTGTCGAACTTCTGCAGGGCTCTCTGGCGTAGCTCAGCCCGCCTTGCGTCGTTTTCTCCGGGGGCGGCAAAGGTTGGCTGGCACAGGAGCAAACAAGTAGCGGCAAGGCACGACATCGAGACGACAACGTTCCGAAACATGACTGGGGCTCCGTTCGGGGTGGGTATTCCGGCTAGTTCTTTAACGGCCAAGGGGCCTGTGGGTTTCGCAGGCCTCCGATATGCCCCCTCTGGCCCTATGCCTGGCCACCCCGCGGCCCTCCCGGGCCTGCCGGCACGTTCACCACGGCGGCACCATGGCCAAGCCCACCAATCGCCCCGTGGAGACTTCGAGCGTCGGGAAATACATGATCCCAAGGTCGCTGCGATACCTGCCATGGCCGGCGATGCCCTCGTAGTCGTCGATCAGGTCGCCGCAGCCGTAGCTGCTGCGGCAGAGGTCTCTGTACCGCCGGGCATCGCGGACGCTTGGTTCATGGAGTGTCGGCGAACCCGGGTGCTGCATGGCTTGATCGAGCCCTCGGCCGATCATGACGTCGCCGGCCAAAAACAGCGTCGTGTTCGTCATGGCCATGCCAAGCTGACTCCCGACTTCCGACGAACATCGGCACGCTTTCCCGGGACCAGAAGCGGGAGGCGGCCATCAAGCGGCTGGCCCGCGACCAGAAGCTTCAGATCGTGAACGGCTCACGAAGTCCGGCGACGCTCAATCACGCCCCCGCCGCCGCCAACAGCCGCGCCACCACCTCCGGCACGCCAATCGTCGCGGGCTTGGCGACCACCTCGAACCCCGCCCCACCCACCCGCTCCGGTACCTCGGGGTTCACCACGATTCGGCGGGCCTTCTGCGGCGCCTCAAAGACGAGCCCCGCCGCCGGATAGACCTGCAGCGACGTCCCCACGACGAGCATCACGTCGGCCTCGGCCACCAGTTCCAGCGCCTCGTCCATGGCGGGCACCAGCTCGCCGAACCAGACGATGTGAGGCCGCAGCTGGCTCCCGACTTCGCAGCAGTCGCCAAGCTCGATGTCCCGTTCGCCCAGGTGCCGGACGAGCCGCGAATCCCGGGTGCTGCGGGCCAGCATGATCTCGCCGTGGAGATGCAGCACCCTGGTCGAGCCCGCCCGCTCGTGCAGGTCGTCCACGTTCTGCGTGACGATTCGCACGTCATAGGCCCGCTCGAGGTCCACCAGGGCCCGGTGGGCGGCGTTGGGCTGAGCCGCGCGGACCGCCCGCCGCCGCTGGTTGTAGAAATCCAGGACAAGCCTCGGATCGCGAGCCCAGGCCTCCGGCGTCGCGACGTCGTCGACCCGATGCCCCTCCCAGAGCCCGTCGGCACCGCGGAAGGTCTGGAGGCCGCTCTCGGCGCTGATCCCGGCTCCCGTGAGGACGACGACTCGCCGCATGCCGGACATGCCTACCGTTCCATTTCGGCCCTGGCAGCCCGGATCTGCTTCGCGTCGGCCGACCCAAACGCGTCGAGACCGTCGTCGCCAGAGTCCAAGACCGACATGTCGGCCTTTATGTCCTCGACGGCCTGGCGGAAATGCTGCCGGACGGAACTGCACCCGGCCGTCCAGGCAACCAGAAGACAGGCGGCGACGAGCTGCGATCCATCGATCTTCATGCCCCGAAACCTAGGCTCTTGGACACCGGCCGGTCAACGGGGATGACCGCGGCCACAGCGAGAATCTGCAAGACTGCGCGGCGGCGACGTATGCCGCCCGAAGCCGGCGATCCACCAAAGTCAAATGCGGTCTACGCTGGTGCCGACGCTCACCCCCTGTCGCTGTCCCCTTTCCACACCCGAGGCCCGACTCCATGGCCGAGACGTTTTTTCAGGCGACCAACACCCTGGCACTCCTGGCCTGGATCGCCCTGGTGCTGTTTCCGGGGAAGAAGCTCGTCTCGGGCTGGCTATGCGCCCTGGTCGTGCCGGGCGTGCTGGCTCTGGCGTACGCAGGCGTGATTGGCTGGAAGCTCGCCACAAACGGCCCGCCACCAGGTGACGTCATGACGCTCACGGGCCTGCGGGATATCTTCAGCGACGACTGGGTGTTCGCCGCTGCCTGGACGCATTACCTGGTGTTCGACATGGTCGTCGGGGCTTGGATCGCGAGAGACAGCGTGAAACTCGGGCTGCCCTGGCTGCTCAGGACCGTAGCGATCGTCCTCACGTTCCTGGCCGGGCCCGTGGGCTTTCTCGTGCACATTGTGGGGCGGGGAGTTTTGCGGCGGGCTGGGAGCGTCGAGGAGTGAGATTTTCTGCTTGTGCCTGCGTGAGGTCGTCAGCCACCCTATCTACTATGAGTAGCACGCCCCACGCACCAAGCCACGAGCACTCCCCCGCCGAAGCGGCCCGGTGGTTCAACCAGTGGCACGTCTACCGGGCGATCGTGGACGCCAACTGGATGGCCCACCGGGAGATCTTCGGTGCCGTCAGACAGTGGGTGTTCCTGCGTCACCCCGGGCCATTCACACTCCTGGATCTGGGCTGCGGCGACGCGGGGTTCATCAAGAGCACGTTCGACGAGACCGGGCTGTGGGCTTACACGGGAGTAGACGCGTCGCAGGCAGCGCTCGCCAAGGCCCGCAGTGAGCTGGCCGGGGCGAGGTTCGAGGTCGAGCTTCGCGAGGCCGACATGCTGGCGTACCTGAAGGCAGACTCAAGTTCAGCCGCCAAGACCTTCGACGTGATCCTGGCGAGCTACGCGGTGCACCATTTGCCCGTCCAGGAGAAGCACGAGTTCTTCCGGCTCGCCCATGGGAAACTGGCTCCAAGAGGCTCGCTGCTCTATGCCGACGTCTTCAGGCGGGATGGTGAGACTCGGGAGCAGTATTTGGAGGCCTACGTCGGCATGATGCGGCGGAACTGGGCGGGCATGCCTCTGGAAAGCTTGGCCAGCACGACCCAGCACGTCACGCAACGAGATTTTCCAGAGACCAGCGAGGCTCTGGCAGCGATGGCCGTGGAGGCTGGGTTTGGCCAGGAGCCCGAGGAACTGTTTCGGGACGCGACTGGCTTTCACAGGCTCTTGGCGTTCACGAAGGAGGCCGGAGCGTGAGCCGGAGCCAGCCCGCTTCCCAAGACCGGTTCAAGCTCCGGAGCGTCGCGTTTTTTGGCCGCACGCTGGCTGAGTACCTCCAGATGTTCGCGCTGGAGATAGATGAGCTTCGCGGCCGGAAGATCCTGGACGTCGCAAGCGGCCCCCGCGCCGCCGTTTTCGACCGCCGTCAACAGCACGCTGCGGCATCGGTCGGCACGGAACCGCACGACCAGACTGGAACCCTCGACGGCGCAGGGTGTTATGCGTTGTCCTGCATCGACCTGCCGGACGCTGCAAAAACCGCAAGGCGGATGGGGTGGGATTCGAACCCACGAGCGACTTTCGCCGCTGCCGGTTTTCAAGACCGGTGCATTCAACCGCTCTGCCACCCATCCGAACCCGGCGGCTGCCTCGGGGCAGCTGCCGATCGACTCCGTCAGTCTACCGCCTTTTCGCTGGGGCCTGCCGCTGCGGCTTTGACGCGATTCCCATCTTTTCTTACAGTTTCTCCTTTCCCGATCATTCCCACAGGAACGCAGGATTCATGGGCGGCATCAGCAACCGGATGAAGGAAGTCAAGCGGCGGCGGCACCGCAGGCAGAAGCTCGCGAAGATGCAGACCAAGCTCAAGAAGGCGACGACCAGCGAAAAGCTGGCGATGGCCGAAAAGCTTCGCAAGATGACCGCTGGCTGCAACGACCTCATCGCCCGCATGGGTCTCGAGGATCGCAAGCGCTGATCACACGGCCGCAGAAGACCGGCATGGCCTTCTGCGCCTCGATCGACCGCGGTGTTAGCCGACCGTCGCGAACGTGAAGCCGTCCTGCACGAAGTCGATCCGCACCGTGCTCCCCTCGGAAAACTTCCCAGAGAGCAGTTCGCGGGCCAGCTCGTTCTGCAGCTGCTGCTGGATCACCCGCTTCAATGGACGCGCGCCATACACCGGGTCGTAGCCGAGCCGGGCGATCTCGTCGAGCGCCGCCTCGGTGCACTCCAGCGTGATGCCGGCCTTCTCGGCCTGCTTCACCAGCCGCCTCACCTGGATGTCGACGATCCGGCGGATGTGCTTCTTGTCGAGCGGATGGAAGACGATCGTCTCGTCGATCCGGTTCAAGAACTCGGGGAGGAACCGGGCCTGCAACGCCTCCTTGACGGCGTCGCGAACCTCCTGCTCGCTGCCCCCCTCCTTCGTGATCTCCTGGATCGCCTGGCTGCCGACATTGCTCGTCATCACCACGATCGTGTTGGTGAAGTCGACCGTGTGCCCGAGGCTGTCGGTGAGCCGGCCATCGTCGAGCACCTGGAGGAGCACGTTGAACACGTCGCGATGCGCCTTCTCGGTCTCGTCCAGCAAGACCACCGAGTACGGACGCCTTCTCACGGCCTCCGTGAGCCGGCCGCCCTCCTCGTAGCCGACGTACCCCGGGGGAGCGCCGATCAGGCGGGCGACGGTGTGCTTCTCCATGAACTCGCTCATGTCGATCCGCACCATCGCGTTCTCGTCGTCGAACAGCACCTCGGCGAGGGCCTTGCAGAGCTCCGTCTTTCCCACGCCGGTGGGCCCGAGGAAAATGAAGGAACCGATCGGCCGGTTCGGGTCCTGGAGTCCGGCCCGACTGCGGCGGACGGCGTCGCTCACCGCCTCGACCGCCTCCTCCTGGCCCACCACCCGCTGGTGGAGCCGCTCCTCGAGCACGAGCAGTTTCGCCCGCTCCGTCTCCACCAGCCGCGTCACGGGAATGCCGGTCCAGGCGCTGACGACCTCCGCGATCTCCTCGGGGCCGACCTCGCGGCGCAACAGTCGCTTCGCCGGCGGCTTGCCCGCCTCCTTCTCGGTCCCCTCCTGCTCCAGCCGCTGCTGCAGGGCCTTGCGCTGCACGTCGAGCTCATAGAGCTTCTGGTACATCTCCTCGCCGACCGGCTGCCCCGAGGCCTGCCGCTCCTTGATCTGCACGCCGGCCTGATCGAACGCCAACTGCACCGCCTCGAGCTGCTGCCGCAGTTCCTGGGCGCTGCCCACGCCGCTCTTCTCCGCTTCCCACTGCTTCCGCAGGTCGGCGAGCTTCTTGCGCAGCCCGATCGCCTCCGTCTCGATCTCCGCCAGCCGCTCCTTGGCATGCTCCTCGGTCTCCTCGGCGAGCTGCCGGGCCGCGAGCTCGAGCTGCACGAGCCGCCGCTGCACCTCGTCGATCTCGCTGGGCACGCTCTGCAGTTCCATGGCGATGCGGCTGGTCGCCTCGTCCATGAGGTCGATCGCCTTGTCGGGCAGGAAGCGGTCGGCGATGTAGCGGTGCGAAAGCTCGGCGGCGGCCACGAGCGCCGAGTCCTTGATCTTCACCCCCTTGTGGTGCGCCTCGTACCGCGGCTTGAGGCCGCGGAGGATGGCGATCGTGTCCTCCACGCTCGGCTCACCGACGAGCACCGGCTGGAACCGCCGCTCCAGGGCCGCGTCTTTCTCGATGTGCTTGCGATACTCATCGAGCGTCGTGGCGCCGATGCACCGCAGTTCGCCGCGGGCGAGCGCCGGCTTGAGCAGGTTGGCGGCGTCGGAGCCACCCTCCGCGGCGCCCGCGCCGATCACCGTGTGCAGCTCGTCGATGAACAAGACCACGTTCCCGGCCGCCGCCTCCACCTCCCGCAGGATCGCCTTCAGCCGATCCTCGAACTCGCCGCGATACTTGGTGCCGGCGATCAGCGCGCCCAGGTCGAGGGCCACGACGCGGCGGCCCCGGAGGTTGTCCGGCACGTCCGCCTGCACGATCCGCAGGGCCAGCCCCTCGGCGATCGCCGTCTTGCCCACGCCCGGCTCGCCGATCAGCACGGGGTTGTTCTTGGTTCGCCGCGACAGCACCTGGATCACGCGCCGGATCTCGGCATCGCGGCCGATCACCGGATCGAGCTTGCCCTGGGCGGCCCGCTTCGTGAGGTCAATGCCGTATTTCTCGAGGGCCTGAAACTTCTCCTCCGGATTCTGGTCCGTGACCCGCGACTGGCCGCGCACCGCCTGCAGGCCCGCCAGCAGCTCCTGCTCGCCGATGGCCGCCAGTTGGAGGACGTTCTTCGCTTTCGACGGCACTTTGGCCAGGGCCAGCAGGAGGTGGTCGGTGGAGACGAACTCATCCTTCATCTGGTGCGACTCGGCCGTCGCCGCCTCGAAGACCTTGATCAGCTCCTGGTCGGGCTGCGGCTGGGCGCCGCC
>Ga0315900_10002029_pt1 | contig 31753 bp, 43 predicted proteins | sample LakEriMetagenome_FD_203521 | JGI IMG/M metagenome (GOLD analysis project Ga0315900, IMG submission 203521) | Freshwater fungal communities from buoy surface, Lake Erie, Ohio, United States - Buoy 12 MA114 | ecosystem: Environmental > Aquatic > Freshwater > Lake > Lake biofilm | place: USA: Lake...
ACTCTAATTGCGCTATCAAGTACACCTAAATGTACACCATTGCTTTCTGCAAATTTTAACAGGGCCGAAGTGTCCTTCGGAAAGCACATACCACCGAATCCGAATTTTCCGTCGGGGCCTGGTACTTTCATATGACTACGACCAATACGATTGTCAGACATAACCATTTGAGAAACAATCTCATAGTCACAATTCATTTTCTGTGCCAACTTATAAATCTCATTCATGAAGGAGACCTTGGTTGCAAGAAAAGTATTGATTGCATACTTAGCCATAGCAGCTTCACCGATAGTACAATGATATATGGTTTGAAGATATGGTTGTGTCTTCAAAATGATACGTTCAGCTTCTTTCATATATGCTTTTGTATTGCCACCAATAAAGGCAAATTGTCCTGCCATAAAATCCCGAATGGCATTTGCTTCAGTTAAAAATTCTGGGGCATGGACAAGATTGGGATAAATTTCATTTAGCTTTTGATACACATCAATAGGTGCCGTAGACTTACTGATGATTACACCTTTGTATTTTTGCAGCTTGCCCAATACATTTAATAGAATATTAACATCACAAGTACCATCCTCGCTTTGAGGAGTAGGAGTACATATGAACACTCCATCACATTCCATCAAATCTTCATAAGTATGAGTATTCTTTGCAGGGTCAATATCCACAACTCGTACATCGAGGGAAAAGTCCGGTGTGGTAGCGCTTATAATTGCGCCGCCCACAACTCCTGCTCCCACGATGCCGATTTTAGTTTTATAATCTTGAATCATAATTATCCTTTTTTGCGTTCTACATAGCCAACAGTAAGGTCATTGCGACCTATTGCTTTGAGCCATGTATTTAGCCTATGGACAATAATAGAATCATCTGCGGGATTATCGAAGTTGATAGTGACGTCCATAACGGTATCGCCACTATCAGCCTCTCGGCTCCCATAACTAAGAGTAAAATTTTCATTTACCTTTTTTACCTTTGCCATAATGGCCCTTTATAGATCAAGCCATTGCTGGTTCTTGAGCAAGAGATTTAATTTCTGTCACTTCAAGATCTTCTTCAACTTTAGGCTTGGAGATTTTTGGTTGTTTTGCTGCAGGTGCAACAGCTTTAACTGGTGCTGCTTTTGCCTTTGGCGCCTTAGTTGCTTTAGGTGTTGCAGTTGTATTACCAACTTTCTTACCCATTGTCTCGATGATAAGACCAGACCATTGTGCAAACACGCCACCTTGATCCAAGAGATACTGACAAGCATCAGCCTTAGACATAGGGGAAGGCAGCTCAATCAACTCCAATGGAGAATGACCGCCCTTGGCCAATACTTTAGTACGAGAAACGATATCGTTCGCGAAACGAACTTTAGTGATACCATGCTGAGTCGAAACACCTACAACTGAAAATTTAGACATTGTCTTTTCCTTTAAAAATGATATAAAAACTTCTCACCAAGAACTCACTGTTCTTACCTTAATTATATAGCCTTTAGCATCCTGTGTCAAGCATAAAGTTTTCAAGTGTTGTTCTTTCACAACACCGCCTTAACTTTGGCAGAATGTTTGCACACTTTACGGAATTGGAAGCCCATGCAATCACAAGTGACGTCTCCATCCACAGAAATGACATTGTATATCTTTCCTGATGATTTTGATTTGACTTGGAAGATGCGCTCAGCACTTCGTTCTTCGGAAAACGTGTGTCCGACTATAAACTTCTTATGAATATAGGATATGGGATATTCCGGATTGCCTGTACGAAGAGAGACATAGTCTTTGTCCAGCCATTTCGGATTAGGAACGACCTTGCCCTTGAAGGACTTGATGTCGAACTCTTGACCCAAAAGATTGGACCGCCACTTTGTCGTCAATTCTATATCTGCACCTATCGAAAAATTCATAACCTTTTCCTCATTCGAACCATTATTATATAACCGTTTGTATCAGAAGTCAAGCATTTTCTGCCAAAAAAATACCCCAGTCCTTGCTGGGGTAAAAATTAAATATTAATTATTAATCTTTAGTTTTTCGGATTTCTGCGTCGTCGGTAAGCTCTATAATACCTTTATCTTCAAAAAACGCTACCGTATCTCCGATTCCTTGTTGGTATCCATAAATCTTGCATGCCCAACACGCACTCAATAATAAAATAATTTGCACGATATCATAAAATGTAAATGTAATGTTTTCCATTCTTCTTCTCCTTATAATTAAGTTTGAATTTGATGATAAATCCTATCATTCGTTCAAATCATAATCTACATCATACACAAACCAATCTTTTTGTTTCTGTCTAAGATTTTTGAATTGGTTGTGCTCGATTAAAAATTTAGCAACCAGACTATTTTCTAAACCGTATGCCTCGATCTCCCAAGGTTGATCCCAGTAAGAAATATCGTCCTCGTATGTTTCTCCTCTCCATACAGTTACATATTTTGTCTTTTTATACCTATCCTTCATTTCGCCCTTAGCCATTTGCTTAAGGTGCACCATCTCATGAGCAAGTACAGAAAACATATGAATTTTCTTTCTTGTTCTTTGTATGTCTATGTTGAATGTTCTAGGTAATGGTAATCCTTCTTCCTCAAAATCGCAATAGCCACCTGCATCTAATTTATCTCTGATGTAGATGTTTAGTGTAATGTTCTTATCTAATTGCGGGGATATTAGCTTATCAGCAAAAGAACTTGCCGCTAATTTTAATAGTTGCGTTAGGTCTCTATCTTTAGCTCCGTTAACTTTGACTATCATAGTTTCCCCTTATTGGATTACCTTTTATTTATAAATGTTAGATCTCCTAAGTTATTAGGGCTCTCAATCTTTTGAGTGGATTCGAGTCCTTGTAAAATTTTTAAATCAACAATGTCAATAGGAACAGGGGATTCGTCTAATGTAGGTGCAACATTTGCTTTTGCTTTTAAATTTCCACCGCCTAAACGACTATTAGAAAGTGTTTGCATATTATATCCTTATTTTAGAAAAGTCTCTTTTAGGACTACTAAAGTTTCCATCAAACGGGGAGTCTATTTTAGGTGAGGGTCTTTCTTGACGTTCATGTCTGATGCCCGAATCTGTGATACCTTTTTGTGCTGATTGTTCAAGATCATATAATTTCATCTTCGCCCTATCAACACCAATAACGAAACGCTTGTTGGTTGTAGGATCGTTATATCGATTCTTCAACTGCTTTACCATAAGTTGATTCAATGATTCCATTTCTTCAGTTGAAATCAAAGCAAACATGAAGTCTACTGTCGCGGGCAATCCAAAAGATTCAGAAGTATCTGTCAATTCAACATCTGTGTTTCCATAACCACCTCGAGTAGTCTGTGTAGCTGATAAAATAGGAACATTCTCTTCAACCGCCAAGCCTCGAAGTTCTTCCGCAATAGACTTAATCAAAGTATAGGAATTAATATTAGCTCCGCCCTTGAACCTAGAACTTGCACAAATATTCAAATAGTCAATAATGATGACATCTGGCTTGAATTGTTTCTTTAGCTGTAATTCATTCAACAAAGATTTGAAATGACCAGAGTGTGCTCCAGCTGTAGGATATTCTTTAATGATCAACTTTCCTTCGGTCTTGTTACGAATTTTCTCAATACGATTATCGAACAATGCCTTGGGAAGTTCTTTTAGCTGATCCATAGTGATGTTCATTAAGTTTGCATCAATACGTTCTGCAATACGTTCTTCAGCCATTTCTAAAGTAATGTAGAGAACATTTTTGCCCTGTGCCAATACTGATGCTGCAACGTGACACATGAATAAAGATTTACCAACACCTGTTCCTGCCAAACAAACATTCAATGTCTTATTCGGCATACCACCATTAGTAATTTTATTAAAGTAATCTAAGTCGAAGGGAATGCGAGACTCTACCCTGTGATAAAAGTCATATCGACTATCTGCACTGTTTAAGTAATCATGCCCAACATTATTGTCGAAACATACACCAAGTGCATCTTGTAGAAGTTGAGGGATGCCATCTTCAGATTTACCGCTGTCTCTACCATCAATGATTGCGATTGACGATAGAATAGCATTGTAGATGGCTTTATCTTTACAGAACTTCTCTGTCTCTTTATAGAGCCATTCTTTATTATGTTCTGTTGGATCAAGATCGTGAATGTATTCTACGACCTCTTTATATTGATCCTCATTTAAAGACTTGTCATTTTGAACAGCAATAACCAAAGCATCCTTGCTAGGTATTGCATTGTAATCATCTATAAAGCCTTTGATCTTATCATAAATTATTTTCTCATTATTTTCTATAAAGTAATCCCGCTTCAAAAACGGAATTACTTTTCTCATAAACTCATCGTCATTCGCCAGATTCTGGAGAATTACTTTTTCTATTTTCGTATTCATCCACTGCCTTTGTAATAATATCTGTCATGATCTCACCTAGAATTTTTTCAAATTCCGGACCATTGACCTCTTCAACTGCCATGCCTTCGGGGGAAGCAATTACAGTATAATCTAATTGCAAATCTTTATTACCATCATCTTGATCTAATTCATTGATAGAAAAAGATGTGCCGTTATATTTGCCGTCTGTAATTTTAATACCCCAGACTTCCTGATCATTTGTTTTAATTACCCATGGTTCATACTTGACTTGCATGTTCATATTCCTCGTCTAATGATTCTCCAGACATCTCTGTGCCCACCATGTCAATTGCTGCTACCTTATATCTACCTTCGATATAATCGCGGAATGCTTTAGATGATAAAATTGGCATCCAGAAGTCTTTTGTGTATGTGTCTTTGACACGGTATTTCTTTTCTTCAACTTCACCTGTTGCTGGGTCTACTTTCGAATACCAACCATTAGATGGCTTAACAACAAACTTACCTTCAATTGCTACATCTAACAAACCAGACCATGTACTAATACCGCCTTCGAATGTTACTTCAACAGGGATCTTAGATTTTTCACGAACGAATCTAGATTTTTCGACATTAACAATAAAGTTATATCCAATAACATCTGTTCCTTCTTTTTCTTGTTGGCGACCAATAATGAAGATGTTATCCGCAGAATAGTAAATGCCTGTACCGCCAGAAACAATTTGTTTAGGGAACAAACCAATTTCCTGATAGGTATGGTTAACAACAACCATCGGAATATCTTTAATATTTAAATGAGGTGTGACCATTCGGAACAAGCTCTTCATCTGTTTAGCTCGAGTCATATCTGCAACAGATTTGCCTTCAAGTGCATCATCAACTTCTTTCTTAGATGCAAGATTGCCAACTGAGTCTACAACAATAATAACATGATCGCCTCGTTCAACTTGATTGATCTGAGACATGATATCAAACTTTAATTGTTCAATATCTGTTATGGGTGTATGAAGTACTCGATTGGTATCAATCCCGAAACTATCAAAGTAAGACTGAGGACTGCCAAACTCAGAATCATAAAATAACACAACAGCATCTTCATATTTGTCCATGTAAGCTTTTGCAAGTAACAAAGAAAACGCTGTCTTAAAATGTTTAGATGGACCTGCAAAAACAGTTAACCCTGGGGTCAACCCACCTTCTAAACTACCAGATAGCGCAACGTTAATCATAGGAACAGAAGTTTGAATCATATCCTTCTTATTGAAGAATTTTGATTTGTTTAAAACTTCTGTTTCCTTTATGGTAGAATTTTTTTTCAATTTGTCAAGTAAAGACATAACAACTCCTTAAGTATATTTCAATATTATATAGCATAATGCAATAAATGTCTAGTCATTCTTACCGCACTTTGCCCTTTTATCTTTGGTCAATTTGCCAAAGTCAACTTTCCATTCTGAACCAGGTGCTAGTTCTGTTCCCTTTTTAGGAGTAACAAAATTAATACCTGCCTGTTTTCTAATATCATCTACACGTAAACGATATTTTGTTAAATCATTTCCTAAATTAGGATAAGGTGCAACGTGGGGGAACATCCAACCTGCATATTCGCCTGTCTTATTGTTAATGACAATTTTATAATATGCAGTAGGAACAATTACTCCCGATCCAATTTTTTTATCCTTATCAGTATAGATACCGCCGCCGATAACATTATATGAATTATTTGTTTGCGATGCCCAACCTCTAACAGAAGTTTCAAGTAGTTTCCAAATGCCTCTGTTTAATGAACCAGCTTGAGGAACCATGTTTGTCATTAAGAATGATTCATATTCTATTTGTTGATCCCATGATAAATCGCCATCTGGTACTACGTGGCCTTTATCATATCCTGTGCCTGCATAGTCTTCAGGTTTTGGACCATTCTTAATAGATTTGTCTGCGACAAAAGCATTTGTTCTTGCAATGCAACCAATAGCATTGTCGGGTTGCAAGGTGTAAGCTACATACGCTGGAATTTTTGCAGTAGGATCATATGCGACAAGAAAAGCATGTCTGCAAATAGGTTGTAATTCTTTCTTTGTTTCTGCAAATCCATATGGTGCGTGTATTCTACATTCCTGTACAGGTAGGGGAGCTCTTTGTTCCCAAGCTTGTACCGATAACCCTGCGAATAATATAAACGCAATTAATAATTTTTTCATCCGAATAATCCTTCTAGTGTTGCTTGTGGTTTAGCAGACCAACCGATACCTGTTAATATTGTATTCATAGGTTCTAGAAAAGATTTGTCAAACATTTTTTCATAATCAATAAACTTTAATAGGTCTAATTCAGGAGGTATAACAGTATTGAATGCTATACAATTTTCGCCGATAGTGTTTGGTTCTTTTAGATAAACAAACTTGATCTTATCGCCTTCTTTAATCAGCTCATATTTCTTTCTCAAGTCATTCTTGTTGATATAGAAATTATAGAGCAAGGCTCCTCTGACATGCATCGGAGTAGCCTGTTTATATATATTGTTTCTGTCAGTATATTTTTCTACTCCATTCACACCTCTAGGAAATGAAATATCTTCTGCCTTCATTTTTCTAAATTCTGTTTCAAAACCCAAGATATAAGATTGCAGTGTATTCTCATCTGAAGTAAGAACTAATTTAACAGCTTTGCGAAGAGCTTCTCGAATAGGTTCAGGAGTAGATGATCTAACAATCTCCAATCCCATAACCTTTAGCTTAGGCTCTTTATATGTAATGCCTTCATTATTATAAACATTCAAGGCATATCGTTTCTTAGCTACCCACACACCTGTCTCTGCAATTGCTTCTCGTTTAAATACAATTTTATTCTGAAAGGCGTTGGTGTAATCAGATATCTCACCGCATACCTTATTCAACACCTCTTGAATTTTAGACTCACAAATTTTATCTAAGATATCTACAATCTTTTCTGGTTCTTTGCCTTTGTAGAATTTTTCTACAAGTGGATCTAAAGTAACATAACAAGAATCTGTATCCGAATAGAATGAATACTCGAAATCTTTGGTGCCACAAATTTTATTCAAATAATCATTTAGTGCTTTGCCGACCTTTTGAATAATATACTGACCCGATAGGGTAATGCCTTCTGCTACTCGGTCATCATAAAATCTAAAAAACTCATTGGCCATCGCACCGAATAAAGAATTCATCTGAATCTTACGAGCCATCTGAAAATTATTATACTTAGAAATTTCTTTTAACCAAATTTTATCTTTTGATTCTTCATACTTGGCTTGTGCAACCAACATCAATTTTTTATACTGTTTTCGGTCATCGAATAACTTCTGAACAATCTCAGGAAATATGCCTTGCTTGTCTGTAGTATAGCATACACCATTAGCCGCCATACAAAATTTACTTTCAACTAGATCAGATGTATCCACTGTGCCTTCAAGTAGTTCCGATACTTTAATGTCTCGATATTTACTTTCTGTTGCCATTGTTTCTGGCGACATATTATACTGCATAATGATTGAAGGATACAAACTAGTTGCATCAAAAGAAACAACCCATTTATATTTGCCTGGTCTAGGAGTTTGTACATATGCACCTGCAATAGATCTACCTTGCTTGCGTTCGTTCTGATGAACAATAATATTTTTCTTAAGAAGTTGATTGTAAAGAATACAGTCCCAAGTTCTTACTGCTGAGAAAATATCTACATAATTACATTTCGCATCATATGCCATTGTAAGAATCAACTCAATGAGTTTCATCTTTTCTTCTAGCTCGTCAACCAGTTCACAGTCGATTACGTTATATCGAACAAACTTTTGCCAATCGCCTTTCCAGAATTCATTGAAAGAAACAAACTCATCATAGTTTAATTTTTCTTTACCGAGTTCTACCTTGGCAATGTGATCTAATTTATATGACTCCTGATTGCCATAAGTAAACTTCTTATACAGATCAAGATAATCTAGAATAGCAATACCTAGAATTGAAAATGCAATAGACTCTTTCTGAAATCTTGTGATGCTCTTTTCCTCAACCACTTTCCAAGGCGAAAGTTTCTTCAAGGCATCATCACCTAACATTTTAGTAATACGATTACATAGATAAGGGATATCGAAAAACTCTACGTTCCAACCTGTGATAATATGCGGGTGATCCTCAGCAACATATTCTAAGAACTGAGATAATAGATCTACTTCATCCTTACAATGAACATAAGTATGTTTGTCATTTACTTTTTCACAAGGATATAGACCAAACGATACTATTTGCTTAGACACATAATCTTGTGTCGTAATAAGTAACACTTTTTCCTGAGGATTGCCCACATCAGGAAAACCATTCTCTGCGGATGTTTCAATATCAAGTGTCCATATTTTCAACTGAGACATATCAAATTCAACATCATCTTTAAAAGTGGATGAGATATACTGATAGGCATAATTCGTATTTCCGTAGATCTCAAAACCCTCTACATCTTTATATAATTTCACATATTCTTTGGCGTCGTTAATGCTATCAAATTTAACCTCAGCAAGCGGTTTTCCAAACAACGATTTGGCCGTTGCTTTATCTTTGTTCGGTACATATAAAGACGGTTTAAATGCTACTCGATCCTGTACTTTGTGTCCATTATTGACACCCCTGACCAAAATATTATTACCATACTGATTAACGCTCGTATAAAACTTCATTGGAAAACCCTTAGACTATAAATATTAGTATACATTATATTATATAAACCAGTGGAAGTCAATATAATAAGGAGAAAAAATGGCTGAAACAAAACCTCTATCAAGAAGCGAGCGCGAAGCTCAAATAAAAGATAAAGCGGGATGGGTAATTACGGTACTTGCTGCACTTTTGGCAATTAATACATTAATGGGCGGCAGCAATAGTAGCAAAGTTTTAAATAATACTATAGAAGCAAATAATACTTGGGCATTTTATCAAGCAAAATCAATCAAGCAAACATTGACAGAAATGAAATATGATGAAGCCGTTGCTTCAAATAAAACAAAGAGCGCAGAAAACTTAAAAGCAAAAATAGATCGTTATGAAAGCGATCCAGCCACTGGCGAAGGCAAAAAAGAGTTAATGGCCAAGGCTCGTAAATTGGAAGACGATAGATCGATTGCTAAATCTCGTAGTCCATGGTATACATATGCGGGTAGTCTTTTTCAAATAGCTATTGTCTTGTTAACAGCAAGTATATTAGCCGTTAATACAAGATTATATTGGGCCAGTATTGGCGTCGGAACAATTGCACTTTTATCTATGTCTCAAGCGATTTGGTTATTGGTACCTGCTATGTAATAGATGGATCCGTTTACCCTATTTGCTTTAGCCAACGGGGCAGTTGCTGCAGTTAAAAAGGGATGTCAATTATATAAAGATATCAAAAGTGCTACGGGCGATGTAAAAGCCGTACTCAAAGATCTCGATGATCAATTCAACAAAAAACATCCCCCAGATAAACCTGCCTCCGCCGCGGCTATTAAGCAATATAATGAAGAAAAAACTCGTGTCAAAGAGTTAAACAAACGTAGTGAAGAAACAACTAATCTTTATGCTGAGATTGGGGACTATCTTGGACAATACTACGACAACTATTTCAAATGCTTAGCAGTTCTAGAAGAAGAAGAAAAGCGAAGCAAAACTGAAGTCTACACTGGAGATGCCAGCTTAGCTAAACGAGCTCTGCAACGTGTTCTAATGAAAAAACAATTAGAACAAATGGGAACAGAACTTCGTGAACTAATGATATATCAAAGCCCCAAAGAACTGGGGGCACTGTTTACTGACGTTGAAGAAATGACAAAAGAACTAGGTAAACAACAAAAAGTTCTTATTGCTAAACAAATGCAAGATGCAGCTAAAAAAGCTAAACAAAAAGCTGAACGCGCAGAAAAATATAAATTTGAAATTGGACTCATAATAGGATTTATTATACTGTGCATAGTCATGGGAATTTTTTGGACATGGTTATATCATGATGCTAGAAAAAGACATCCCGAACTTTGGGAAGGCACATATCGAAATGAATTAGAAAAACATAAACGATATGAAGTCAATAAAATAAAAGATGCAATTAAATTATTAGACGAGCAGAATTACGAGAACAATAAAAAACTAATAACAGACGAATAATGAAAAACAAAAATAAATACACATTTTTGGAATGGGTATTTGAAAAAATTGGGCTTGCTAAATTTTTAATATATTTTTATTTTTTACTACTATTAATATCCACAGGTGTACTAACATTTATATGGTGGTTAACCAAAAGATGAAATCAAGCACAGAAGCGGCATTGATAGTAACCGGCATACTTTCAACATTTATTATAGTACCAGCTTTAATTATTTTTTACTACGATTTGTTGTTGCTAATTACGGCTATCGGTCTTTTAGCGACATCTTTTATTTTAGTAATTTACTATTTCTATATAGATATAAAAAAAGAAATAGAATTTAAAAAATATGAATTTGAGTTTGTAACTGAAAGGTTTAGAGGCGATCCAGAGAAACTTCGCTGGTATAAATTTTATAGAGAATTTTTGGGATAAGTATGCTATCTAAAAAAGCAATTCTGACAATAACAACTGTGGTTGCTATTGCTGCTCCGTTGGTTCCCAAAACTGTCAATGTAAATATAACAGCAAAAGAAGGTACACAGATAACAGCAAAAGAAGGTACACGGGTAGAAAAATCCTATACTAGAGTCAGAACAATATGCGAATTATTTGAAAGTACTGTAGATAGTGGTCGCCAAGTCTGCAAGTATAAATGCAAAGATGGCGACAATGTGATTGTCTCAAAGGTTTATTATAATAGCGGTGCAGTGTGCACCAAAACTATAGAAGAGACAGTTAAAAAGACTCAGCGCTGAATGCCGCCTGGGACAATTTGAATACCTGTACCAAAGATCATATTGTACTGGTTATAAACATCTTCCTCTAACTCCGCAGTCCAAACAATAGCTTTCTTAAAGATCTCAATTTCGTGATCTTTAGTATATCCTGCGTATGGAATCAACGCCATTGAATGATTATCGGGCGTAGACTTAGAAGCGACCAACATAACTGCACAGGGTTTTCTAACCTGAATTTTTTCGTTAGCTGCTTCTGAACTAATATCACCAATCACTTCCTCGCCTGTAACGAGTTTAATTACTCTAATTGCCATTTTATATCCTATTATTTGTTGTTGTAGGTGTATGCATCCCAGCCAGCCTTAAACCAATCGATGCCAAAAGGATTGAGCATTTTTTCAACCTTTACTTCCATCAATGCTTTAGTAGACTCGGAAACAACATTTAGGTTTGTTTCCATAGCTGTATGTAAGAAATCACTTTGTGTAGTAACATAGTCTGTCCAAGATTTTTTCAAGACTGGATTAGTTATGTACTTATTAATGAATTGTTTCTTGCCGTTTTGTATTGTATCTATAGTTAGATTAATTGGATCTAGCATTTTGCTTCCTAGTTAAATGGGGCCGAAGCCCCATGGATTTAGACTTGTCTGTCTTCTACAGGATCTTCTGTTAGAAGTTGTTGCTTACCTTTTTTGGCAGCTTTGCTTTCACCGACATCTTTAACCTCAATTTTCTTAGGTTTTTTATGTTCGGGGATAATGCGCTCTAGAAAAATCTTTAACATACCATTTAACATAGCAGCATCTTTAACTTCAATTTGATCATCCAATGCGAATGTTCTAATGAAGTTTCTTCCTGCGATACCTTTGAACAGGAAGTTTTCATCTTCTTCTTGGCTTTGAGTGTTGCCCTTGATTAGCATTTTGCCATCTGCAAGCTCAATCTCAATATCCTGTTTAGCAAAACCAGCAACAGCTAATTCAATAACATAAGTGTTATCGCCTGTTTTTCTGATGTTGTATGGAGGATAGTTGGGAATGTTTTTTGTTAGATCATCATGCATCTTTGCAATGCGATTGAATTGATCGTCAAAACCAACAAAGAATTTATCGAAGTCTTGTGGTTTAAAACCGGGACCAAAAATTGACAAATGTGTCATAGTGTTCTCCTTAAAATAAGCGAGTTAAAATAAAATACTACCCTTGCGGCGTAGCGTAAATGACGGTTTTATTGGGATCCGTCAACCCTCATCCCATCCCTAGGATATAATTATTTAGTGCTAGTGTTTAATTTTTTCTTACCAATGTTATACTTTGTTTCTAAATTCCATTCATCTTTCTCTTTATGAGAGATGACTTTAATTTGAGACAAAGGAGCATAGTCTATATAATTGTTAGCATTGTTAATTGTAATCAAACCCCAATCCACTAGTAATTTTGCGATTGTGTTTCTACGTTGTAAATCGTTATCTGATAGGTCAGCAGTTTTTCCATCTAAAGCAAAAAGCTCTTTAAAATGCACAATAAAATATCTACCTTGTTTGTGTAGAATATGGCATGATTGATATAGGGTTTTGTCCTTTCTAGAAGCGACACCTATACGTGTTAGAGTTTCTCTTACTTTTAAAAAATCATCTGGTTCAGACAGCACTACTTCCAGAGGATTATACCCCGGGAAGTTGATATTGATAATGTCAGTACTCATTCTTACCACCTTTTGTTATTCTTCTTTTCATGTCGTCAATAATCGCATCGTTTAGAAGTGGGAGTACTTGTTTGGCTTTTTCTGTGCTATAGCCATAGTATTCTTTTATTACTTCCAAATCATCGATTTTCTCAACCTTGATCCATTTATTGAATCTTTTCTTTGGTCTAACTATATTTATTAAAAAATGAAATTGAAGAATTTTATCCAAATGTGGACGAGAATTCATTTCGTTTGCGGGGATAACTGTGTCGGGTCCATAGGATAAGCCCTTGTTAATGATGTAGGGATTATACTGTTTCTCCGACCATTCATCGACTATTAGATTTTCTTTGCTGTGATGGATAGCATTGATAAAATCAAACGGTGTTATTGCTGGCGCTTTATAAGGTTCAGCAACAGGCTTTATTACTGGTTCTCCAAATAAACTCATAGCATCCTCACTAACCCGATAGTATCAATAGTTGTTAGCAATAAGTAATTAGCCAGCATCCCAAAACTTTTCCTAGTCCAAGCAGCCCAAGCATACATAGCGCAACCAATAATCCATATAGGATAGAGAACAAGAAGGGGTGGATGTGGTACCGTGGAAGCCATCGTAATGCTACACCCGATAGATATAGCCCAAGCAAGCAACTCAATAAAAAAGCGAAAGCGATTAGAATTCCAATCATTACGAATCCATTCAAATGTAGGTCTAAATAAATCTATCATTTAAATTCTACCGCCGCCATAATTTCAGTTAAGCAAGCTACTAGATTAATTTCTTGATCTGCGCAGAATGCTGCTTTGTACTGATAATCAGCTAGCAGAAGAACTAATTGAGGAACCTGTTTAACTTGTTCTGTTAATGTATCGTAAAGCTTTCTAAAGATTGTACCAGGATCATTGTCAATATTATTAACAACCCAAGTGCGCATTTTCTTCCAGTCACCATCTTTCAAAGATGAGACAAGTTCTTGCATATTCGACTCGCCCAAATTAACAAAGATGCCTTCGTCAATTTTGCCTGAAGCTGAATATCTTTGCAGCTCATTCAAGACACGTCGATAATCGGGGAAATGTTTCTCAATAACCTTTGCAATTACTTTACCGTCTGCCTCGATCTTTTCAATCGTCATAATCTCAGTAACACGCTTGAAGAATGCAGCTGCAATTTTTGGCTTGTCTGCTTTAGGTAACTTAAACTCAATAACAGCAGTTCTAGAATGAAGCGGAGGAATAATTCTATTCTTAAAGTTACAAGTTAAAATAAACCGACAATTTGCTGAGAACTCTTCGATGAAAGCTCTAAGAGCAGGTTGTGTAGAGTTAGGATTTAGATAATCTGCCTCGTCTAAAATAACAACCTTTGGCTTACCACTGAATGATACAGTAGATGCAAACTGCTTAATTTTAGTACGAAGAACATCGATGCCCGATTCTTCTGAACCGTTAATGATGATATAATCTGTTTCTAACTCTTCACATAATGCTCGGGCAACTGTGGTCTTGCCCATACCCGCACCGCCACATAAAAGCATATTCTGAATCTCACCCTTGGCCAACATCTCTTGGAAGATGTGCTTTTGGTCTGCAGGTAAAATACAATCTTCTAATTTGCGTGGTCGATACTTTTCAACCCACAAAAATTCATTTTCACGATAATCCATAATAACCTCATAATATTTTAAGCGTCAAGTGCAACTCGGCGCCACTGTCCATCAACTTCAATCCACAGCCTATCATCTTTACCCACAGACATCTTTACATTATTTTGATTAGGAGTAGAAGCTCCATTCATAGATAATGCCGGAGATATAATATAACTTGAACCCATTGCAATATATCCATCACTAAAAGTAATAGGCGACGGAGGCGGAGGCGGAGGCGGTGGCTTATTGTTTGCTGTAAGAACTAAAGTTGTAGAACCTAGTGGGGCTAGGTGACTTATGTCCTCAGCAACAGTAGTACTATTAGCATCAGGTAAACTGGGGCCAGCCATCTGGGCGGCTCTATCTTGTAGCAAAGCTGCACCATAGCCAGCACCCAGAGCGCCAAACAAACCGAAGCCTTTAATAAAAGAACGACGTCCATTCATTATACCACCGAATCAGGTTCCATTGCGATAAAGTATTCCAATGCCTTTGTAGCATGCTTAAAGTGGAATGCTTTCTTTTTCGAGATTGTTACGATATAAGAATCGGGAACAACTTTGAAGTTTTCAACTGCCATGTGGCAATCAAAAGAATGCTCGCTCTTACCGATAATTTTCTTATAGGTATTTGCAGTATCATTTTTCTTATCACCGATAGTCAAAGTAACATCATCACCTTTGCCTGAAATTGTAATAGTAGGTGCACTGGTAATTGCAGCTGCCTTCATAATCATGTTCACATCTTCAGATGACAATGTGAATTGATAGTGATTGTCAACTTCGATACTTTTATCTGGCGCGGCAACAATAACTGTTGGGCTAGAATAGAAGTATTCAAATTTGCCGTTGTCTTTAGAGATAGTCAAACTTTTATCACCGAATTCAACATTCTGATTTTCCATCAATGTTAGCAAAGCCAACAAAGAATTTAAATCATATACTGCAACTTCTGCGGGGAAGTCTTCAGTAACATCCGCTTTCGCAAAGATGTTCTTAGCAGTACTAATTGTGGACAATGTCTTGCCCTTGCGAATCAAAATGTTACTATTGATCGCAGCAAAGTTCTTTAGAACTTGGATTGTTTCATTACTAAATTGCATTATTTAATCTCCTTGGTTTCAATGTCATGCACGTATAACAGCATTAATGCATAGTGTAACACCTTTAGTATGTCTTGTCTATTCCTTCCGGCTTTCTTTCCATACCTTTGGACATATTTCATCACGTTTCCAACCGTAAATCCAACACCATGTCCGCTGTCAATAATAAATTCGGTGGCTTGAAATTTATTCAATGAATAATGTTGACCATAAGTGGCATCTATATATTCTTTGAGTTGATTTAAAAGCTCACCCTCATTATACTTATAATTTAATTCTTTCTCCACGGGTATCCATCCTTATATTTTTTTTCCATCATTGCATTGCCCCACAAAAAGAAGTCGGCTTTGACCGAATCTTCTCTATTCCCAACTCTATAGTTTAACGTATATTTACCGTTGGTATCATATGTAAAACCATATTCTAAAAGTACTTGCATAATAATACGATCTACTTCTGGCTGGTCGTCGGGATGTCTTGCTCGTCGATACCACAGAGGTGATATTTGTACTGCGATAGGAGTTGGTAAAAAGTATGCGCCAACATCTACAAATAATTCTTGTTCGCTTAAGCATGTAGGCCATTTACCTAAATTTTCACAATCATCTAAGCAGATATAATTACTATCTTTATCTACAATTTTTCTTAATGAGAACGCCCAGTCATTTGTTTCGCAGACTTTAACCAATGATTCTACATGGGTCGGCTCAATAAAATTGTCCTCATCTAAGAACATTACATAATCAGAATCAACTAAGTATGGTATTGCCCCATAAATTCTATGTCCATTGTATTGACTATGTCCTGTATTATAGGGCAATTGCATAATTGTAGTGTTAAGGCCCTTTGTTGCTGGTACTTTACCTGCAAAGTTTTCGCCGTCAATCACTATTAGATGCTCTACATTGTCGTATGTTTGTGCTGCAACAGATTTTCTATTCTCTTTAAGATAATGCGAACCCGTTGTAGGTGTAATGACTGTTACTTTTTTAGACATAATTTACTACCTCAACTCCTTCAGGAATTCTTACCGGGATGCCGCCCATATTAGGCTTTCTTGCATCATGGAAAAATATTGCGCCATTGGTCAAACCTTTATAGTATAATTGAAATACTAAATTGTTTAAACCGCTATTAATGACGTGCACTTCTTTTGCATTACAGATTGTATCTACATAATCTAACAAATCATCTGTATCTTCTTTTTGTGCTACGTGCTTCGGTAAATCAGATTTGATATTAAGAGAGAAGCTGCCATAACTACTTGCATCATGTATAAAGATATAGTCTTCGCCTAGCTTTTCTTTTATGTGATTATATAATACTTTAGAACCTTCTAAATTTGTGGGGAAAACAAATCTATCATACTCTGCCATAGGATCTACATTTGATGTTTCATAGAATGAATCTTCAAATCTATTATAATCGCAATTCTCAAATCCAACTCTTATTAAAGGATAATTTGTTTCTTGAGCGTACTTTAAAGTATCTGCATGGTCATCCTCAACACCTATAATATGGATATCAGGAAAGTCTTCGTATAAATGTTTTACTGTTTTAAGATATCTATTTTTGCAGATCAAATCTATATAATAGGTATCCGATAGGGAATGAACAAGACCATTACAAATAAAATGGTCTCCTAATCCTGTATGATGGTGTACTATAATTCTTTGTTGTTTCATTTTAAAGCTTGATTGTATACTGGGATATCGTTGCCGTCATATGTTTGTCCGATAAAATCTTTACCGATAAATTCATATGAATTCCTCATCCACATTGTTTCTTTAATGCCGTGCACCATTGCTGTATGCTGCAGGTTAGGCCAAACATAATCCCTTAACCAAAATTGATCCATTAGATAAGTATGTTTTTTGTTATATTTAGATTGTTGCTCGATCATGTCTTTATCTAGACCATCCTTTATTCCCCACATACCTGCAAGAATAGGGAATTCGTAATGATTAGCGTGGTCTCGTATAACAGATAGTTTAGCATCTGATGCTAACCATTCATCTACAATTTGTTTTTCTCTTGCGGATAATCTTGAATCACAATCTCTGGATATTACAATAGTACCAGGTTTCATTGCGTCAAATCTCCAGAATGCTCCGAATGTAAAATCTGTTTCTGGTCTTATCCATACCTTTGTATTATCAAAAGCATTTAAAGCAGAGATGTATATTCCGGGAACATCTCTACCGCAATAAAACCTACATTCCCATTCTGGAAAATATTTTTGTGCTAATTGTGCATTCCTAATAGCACCGACACAATATTTAGGATCCGTGCCCCACAGGCTGAATGATATAATCTTCTGCATAATATTTAGATAATTTTTCTCTGTCACCTTTGATATAACCAAATGCCTCTTTTAAGTCTTTAGGCAATGAATCATATAGTTGCCACATTTCTTTTTCAGCCTGATCTGTATTATAATTGGTTCCTCTAGGATGGTCAATAGTATGTGCGTAATCTCGGATAACTGGTCGTTGATTAATAAAACACAACGCGGGGAAAATAATATCCCAACCCCATCCCATTTTATATTTAGACATATCTATTTTACTCTCCTTGAACCAATTAATTACATCTTTGTGAATGAACCAACAAGTACAATCTGTGTTTGCTACAATCTTTAACTTATCAACTGGAAAAGCCAAAGATTCAATATCAGTGCGGCTAGAATCATACCAAGTATAATCGACATTCGGAGCATAGATTCCCCAATCAGTTTGTTCAAAATATTTTTCAGCATCTGCATATAATTTATCCCAATTATCATATGAAGCATCGCCCTGAATATGGAATAGAACATCGCCGTCGAACAGTTCAATTGCCTTCATAAACTGATCTGTAAAATAACTGGACTCACCTATGTTATGCCAGTTATCTGCCTTAAGGAGATAATTGTCGTCGCTATTAATAATAATAGCATTTCTTTGAGATAATTGACGCTGTTTGTTTACTGTGTTATCAAATTGTCCGCGCCAATTAAAAATGAATGTTTGTATATTCATTCTTCTCTCATATCTATCTTGTTATATACAACAGCATCAAACCAATTCAAGAAGTTGTTGAGAATCATATAATCGCGAGGAATGCCTGAGGCAAGAGGCGGTGCAGATATAACTCTATTGTAGAGGTCTTCATCCGAATCCAATCGCATAACATAATCAATAACTTCATCTGTGTTATTGAAGTCATGTACATTAATAAAAGACTGTACATTGAAATCAGATGTTACGGTTGGGCTACCCCAGTAAATAGGAATAGTCCTTGCATAGAATGCGTGTAAAATTTTCTCTGTAGTATAACCGGGATATGAACCAGATTCAAAACAGATATTAAATTTGCGCTTTGATAAAAAATCAATTTTAGCAACTTCGCCGTCGAGCTTTGCGTTGATGTTATTATACAACGGACCACCACTATCTACTTTTTTAACAGCATTTAGCTTTTTAAAGAATTCATTACGCTCTTCACATTTAGGATTTGATACTACAAATGAAGCAAAGTCTGTTTTTAGTATAGGATTATGATCACCTAAGATATGATAATACTTATAATTAGTATTATGAATCATATCTAAAGACCACATATAGATTACAAACAAAGGCAAGCGATAGTGCCAGTTGTTAAAATTGTGGTCGAAGCTAATTGCGTAATGACAATCATAATCTTCTGGTCTTTGATTCTCACCTGTGTAGAAGATCTTGATACAATCCTTTTTAGAGAACTTTTTATTGTTAGTACCAAAATTAGCATCACCAAAAATTAAATAATCGGGAGTCTCTTTATCTACATCTACAATCTCAATATCAAATCTATTAGCTAATAGATTGTAAAAGAATTGCATTAAATGGTCATGGGTATCTGTAAACCCTAGTTTCAATTTCTTCATAGGCTGCTCACCAAAGTATCTAATGATTGATTAATGTTTGCTATATCGTCGGCGGTCAATGTGTTAATGTCGCTGATAGGAACAATAGTGTATTCGCATTTATATTCTAAGCTATTAGACATTGTTTCTGTAGGCTTCTTTCCGCCTGTATGGAATGCTTCACCCCAGCTAACATTGTAGGACAAGAATTTCATATTAGGATTCATGTAATTTGTTTTTGTTTCGCAAAATACAAATGGTCCAGAATTCTTACCAACAACAGCATTACAATTTTCACTCAAATAAGAGATTTCTTGTAGGTCACAAATGTTAACTTCTTTATCTTCCCAAGGAGCTCTTTTATCAACTACTTCAGTGTCGCCGATTACATCATCCGTAAACAAAACATTTTTCTGCTCTGTAGGAAATTTTGTAGTACAAATAAAATGTACGTCAGGATATTCTTCGGCCAATGGATTAATAAAATCCTGCATATTGTCAGCAAAAGATTGTCCCGACTTAGGAGGACCATTACAAATTAGAACTTTCTTATTTGTATTTTCTTTTAGATAAGAATCGATTTTAGTAACATCAAATTTACTAAAATCTATAGATGGCAGATAGAATTCTTTTTGTTCTTTCAAATAAAACTCCACACCAAAGTGATCGTTAATTTGTGCAAAAATCTTTTCCCATTGATGCCACAATGAATTCATATTGATTCCACCGTGTTCGCAGAAAATATCCCAGAAACATCCGATCCAAGTATTAATATACAACACACCCTCATCTTGATAGAACGGTGTCTTTGGATCAAGATTTGTTGGCTCACCGACTAATGGAATATTCAAATCCCTAGTTAGCTTAGGATGATTAAAGTGCATATACTCATAGGTATAGTCGGGCAACTCAGTTTGAATATGACGAATAAACTCTTTATGAGTCAATAGATCGCCACGATGGTAGTGATTAAAGAATACTATCTTAGGCATTATCTACACCTTTATAAAGTTTAACGGAATCTTCTCGCAAAGATTTATTATGTTTAATTGCATCATCTACAATTAGATTAATTGCCTGTACATAACGAGGTCTTTTAACTTTAAAGCAAATATCGCATTTGCGTTTTAGTTCAGCAATTTCTTCTGCAGATGTTGCTGCTTGAATAGCATCTTCTAGCATCCACATTCTGATATGGATAATTGCTAGCTTTTCAATAACTTCGCCAAGGTTGTCTGTTGCTACATATTCAGAATCTGGCAGACCGGTTTCTGCAAGTACACGGTCTACTGTTTCTTTAATAATTGATTCTATGCTCTCACCTAAATTTTTCAAAGATTTCTCCTACAACCTGTTTTAAAAATGCCATGTCTTTTTCAGTTACAAAATGATTGTTGCCAACATATACGCCTTGATAGTTTACTATGTCTGCGTTTGTTACTGGTCGGTCAGTATCAATTTTATAATCTTTTAAGAATGGTTGTGTCAATAAATTACCCGCAACAACTGGTCTATATTCAATACCATATTTAACGAATACTTCTTTCATTGCCTTCATAATCTTAGGAGATCTACAAATGAAGGGGAAACTAAAGCTACTATTTGTTGGCGGATTCTTAATATTATAAAATAAAATAGGATAAGAGTCAATAATATCTGTAAACAATTCGTGATTTCTTTTACGAATTGCAATCATTTTGTCCAGACGCTTTAATTGTGACATACCTAATACTGCACAAATTTCATGATTTCTAAAATTATAACCATCAGTAACAAACAAGAATTGTTTATCAATATCAGGATATGCTTTTGCATAATCATCGAATCTAGTAGACGCGCGAGCCATACCATGACTACGTTTCATCTTCATTAGGTCATAAAGGTCGGTGTTGTTGGTCGATACCATGCCGCCTTCAATTGTAGACATATGGTGACCAAAATAGAAACTAAATGTTGCACCTAAACTATCCGAGCCTCTTTTATTACCTATCGTATCAGTACAACCATGTGACTCACATACGTCATCTAAAAACAATGCTTTAGGGAATATCTTTTTCAAGCCTTCATTGTCTGCAGAAAATCCTAAAAGATGAGTAATGAATACTAATTTAATATCATGTTTCTTAGCAATTTTTCTAGCTTCGCTTAAATCGAAACTAAAATCGTCAAATTCAATGTCGCAAAATATTGGCTCAAGACCAAGTTGCATAATAGGTGCAACATTCGTCATCCAAGTACAAGCAGGCACTAAAACTTTATCACCATTCTTTAATCCATACAGTTCTTTAACTGCAGCAATCAATAAGAAGTTAGCTGTACTACCAGATGATACAAACAATGAATGTTTAGCTCCGAGCCACTCACTCCATTCATTTTCAAACTGTTCTACTTTTTCTCCGAAGGTAAACTTCTTCGCAGTTAAAGTAAAATACGCCATTTTTAATCTATCCATGTAGGTGATTGTCTCACCCATTAAAGGCCATCTCATAGCAACCCCTTTTCTTTCTTGTACCATTCTATGGTATTTTTTAATCCAACATCGAATGTAGTTTTAGATGACCAACCCAATGCTTTTAATTTACTGTTATCCATTTTACGTCTAGGTGTTCCGTTTGGTTTATCTTTGTTCCAAACAACTTTACCTGTAAAGCCATATTCTTTAGTAAGTTTCTTAACGAGATCTTTAATAGATAGTTCTTCATCGCTGCCAACATTGACAAATTCTGCTTCGTCATAATTTTGCATCAACCAGAAACAAGCATCTGCTAAATCATCTACGTATAAGAATTCTCTAGTAGGAGTACCATCTCCCCAACATTCTATTTCATTAGTTCCGTCACTTATAGCGTTTTGCATCTTAGTAATAATACCCGGAATAACATGACCATGCTCAGGAATGAAGTTATCATTCGGGCCATATAAATTTGCAGGCATGCAACTAATTGCGTTGAATCCATACTGGCGTCTGTAATATTCGCACATACGTAGACCAGTAATTTTTGCTAGAGCATACCCCTCATTCGTAGGCTCAAGTGGAGCTGTAAGAAGATATTCTTCTTTGATAGGTTGAGGGGTAACCTTTGGATAGATACAAGCTGAACCTAAGAATAATAATTTCTTAGCGCCATTGCGATATGCTGCATCTATAACATTCGATTGAATTAATAAATTATCGTAGATAAACTCGCCAGGATTTGTCCAGTTCCAATTAATGCCACCAACTTTAGCAGCACATAGAAATACATATTCGGGGAGTTCGATACTAAAGAAGTTTTTAACTGCACGCTGATCTCGCAAATCTAATTCTGCTTTTGATCTTAAAATTAAATTGGTGTAGCCTTCTTCTTTTAATTTTCTAACAATACCAGAACCAACTAATCCGTTGTGTCCTGCTACAAAAATCTTACTATTCTTTTCCATTTTTACCTCATCTTAATGTGAACAAAAAATCATGTTCTGATAATTGTTCTGCTAATGTATGAGTATTTCCTACACGAGCAATTATATCTTTAATATCTTCATGCCATTCTATAAGCAATATTTTTGGCAAATATTTGTCTATAGAAAATCCATCCAACACCTCTAGTTCATATCCTTCTACATCTAATGAGAAAAAGTCTACATTATCTACATTACATTCTTCTAGAATAGAATCCAACGTTCGACAGTTCACAGTGAATTCATATTTAATTTCTTCTTCATCTAAAGCACAAGCTTTAGCAACCCATTTATCACTTTTCCAAATAGAAGAATCTTTTGTTGCGGACATTAATCCCGGATCATCTGAGAAAACCCTACGATGAACCATAGTTATTTCTGTATTAGGATTGGATTCACTCACCAAAGCATTATTGAACACTTTAGATTTTGGTCTATTGCCAACACAAACTTCAAATGCTTCCTGATTAGGTTCTATAAGAATGCCTGTCCAATTTTTATATTTTTCGAGGTACCAGGTGTTGCTTTGCGTATATCCATCAGCTCCACCAACCTCAATAAAAAATCCGGAATTATAATTTAAATACTTTTCCGTAACTATTCTGTTTATGTCTTTGTATGAAGGAGGAAACATATTACTCAAAATTCATACACATATCTTCAACTAAATCGTCGAAAGAATGTTTAGGTTGCCAACCGAGCACACTCCTAGCCTTTGAAGAATCTCCTAACAATGTTTGAACTTCTGCTGGACGGAAATACTTAGGATCAACTCTAACAACAACTCGGTTTGTATTTTCATCAATACCAACTTCATCTAAGCCTTCGCCTTCCCAACGAATTTTCAATGCGAAGTATGGAGCACAATGTTCAACGAACTGTTTAACAGTATATTGTTCGCCGGTGGAAATAACAAAATCGTCAGGTGTATCTTGTTGTAGCATCAACCACATTGCTTCAACATAGTCTTTGGCATGTCCCCAATCTCGCAAAGCTGTTAAATTTCCTAATGTCAAACATTCTTGGCGACCAGAACTAACTGCTTCTAAACCATTAACAATTTTCTTAGTTACAAAATTGAAGCCTCGACGAGGAGATTCATGATTAAACAAGATGCCAGAACACGCAAACATACCATAGGATTCGCGATAGTTCTTAACAATCCAATAAGCGTAGAGCTTAGCTACACCGTAAGGAGATCTTGGATAAAAGGGTGTTGTTTCTTTTTGTGGGATTTCCTGAACCAATCCATATAGTTCAGATGTCGATGCTTGATAAATTTTAGTTGTCTTTTCCATTCCCAACAATCTAACAGATTCGAGAATTTTAAGAGTGCCTAAACCATCAACCATTGCAGTATATTCCGGAGTTTCAAAAGAAACTTTAACATGACTTTGTGCGGCTAAATTATAAATTTCACTTGGATTATACTTCTTTAACACTGTCATAATCGAAAGTGAGTCTGTTACGTCACCGTAGTGAAGATGCAAATTCGGATTTGAGTAGATGTGGTCGATGCGACCTGTGTTCATAGAAGAGCTACGACGAACGATACCGTGTACCTCGTAACCTTTAGATAAAAGAAGTTCTGCAAGATAAGAACCGTCTTGCCCAGTGATACCCGTAATAAGGGCAACCTTGTTTGTCATACTATAGTCTCCTAAATGATATAGTTTCGTTGTAATTAAAAATTTTGTCAATAACTTGGGGATTCCACTCATTCCCTTTAATATATTTATTACCGTCGATGTCGGCCTTATAGACATTAAGTTGTTCTTTTAACATCATAGGATTTAAACTATTCGGTAAGTATAAATTGGAACAATAAAAATTTCGTATATTCTTAGAACAAAATGCCGCGGATATAGCAAATGATCCTGCGCCGCTTGTTGCTAAATTTTTTGCTTGCATTAATATAGAATATGTTGTGGAAACATCCAATACATATACCACTGCCTTCATTTCTTTAAATGCCTGTACAATAGGATTGTTTTCATCCTCAGCCAATATAATTATTTTATAATCAAATAACTCGCATAACTTTATATAATATGCCATTGGATTTTGTGGGTGAGAAGGAGGCCATTTTGTATATAGGTCTCCGCTTCTAATATGAATCACCAATAGTTCATCAGGCAAAGGTGTTTCTACTATTTTGTGGTTAATTTTTAGCTTTGGATAGATGTAGTCTTCACATATATTTTTACGTAGCAAATTTAATTCAGCTACATCTGTTTTAAAATCTGCATCGGGACCATCAAAGAAATAGAACCAGTTATTAGAGTCTTCTTTTATTTTAAACGTATTCTTGCCGAACGGTATATCTATTGCCTCGATCATAGGATGATCTGGAGATGTAAAATGTATGCCATGTCTTTTGCAATAGTAAATAGCATTAGATATTTGTTGTATGTTATTTCCTAGACGACCAAACCATCTAGGTATAAACGTGTCGTGTACTATTTCGTTAGTGTGCATAAAGAAAGGTGTAGGGCACCGAAGTGCCCTTGTTAAATTAAACTAAATTAGAATGGAATTTCGTCATCTTCAATTAATGGACTAACTGGAGACACAACTTCTTCTGGTTCTACAGGTGCATTCATTTTAGTATACAAATCCATAAACGCATTCTTTGTATCGTCGTCGAAACGATTGATACAATAACCAATTGCTTCTACTCGGTTATCGAAAATAGAATATGCCTGGACAATGTTAACCAAACGACGTGTACTGATAATCTCGTCTACGCCACCTTCTTTAAAAGTCTTGCGAATAATATCCGCCCATGCAATCAACTTTTCTGCAAATTCAGTATCGACTTTGCCATAAAATTCCATCTTATTAGCAACAATCTTTTTCTCTACAGTTGTGCTTGGATATTCTTGTTCAACTGTGATAGGGAATCGTTCTAGGAAAGCCTCATCTAAAATTTGTGCTGCAATAAAGCGACCGTCTTCTGTACCTCGACCTTTAGTGTTAGCAGTTGCAATAACATTAAAGCCTGCTGCTGGTCGAATGACTTCGCCTGTCTTTTTATTGAAATATGCTTTGCCTTCAAGTACGCTTTGTAGACACATCAATTTATTTGATCCACGATCAATCTCGTCAATCAATAAAATAGCACCACGGCGCATAGCTGATAGAACAGGACCTTCACGATAAATCACATTACCATCTTGTAGTGTGTTACCACCAATCAAATCTTCTTCATCTGTTTCCACGCTAATATTGACACGAATACATTCGCGCTTCAATTTAGCTGCAACTTGTTCTACCATAGTAGTTTTGCCATTACCTGAAAGACCAGTAATAAAGACTGGATAGAATGACTTATGCTTAATGATCTGTTCCAATTGCTTGAAGAAGCCAAAAGGAACATAGGTGTTATCTTTTTCAGGAACAATGTTGTCAATATCAACAGTCATTCGTTTAGGTTTCAAAGGAATTACCTGAGCTTGGAGGGCGGGGGCCATTTCTTCAGTTGACATTTCTACACTTTCAGTATTAAAGGATTGCAAATTATAAAACTTACCGTCTTTGATATCACGTCGAGAGATTAAAAAATGAGGATTAGGCAATCCATTTTTCTCACAATAACTAATGATGTTTTCTTTTGTTGCTTGATTACCAAAATTGGTCATCAACTTAAGAACCAATTCGTTACGTTGCTGTTCAGAGTAATGCGATTTAGACATAATAAAGTTCCTGTTCAAAATTCATAATTAATTATAACACCTTTTTCGATTCCTGTCAAGCAATTTTTGTAACAAATCTACTCAAAAGAACTCGGTTTACACCCTTGCTCTTTTGCATTTGCATAAATGCTTTTTTGATTGCATTTTTGCCTGAATCTTTTTCAAGGACCAATTCATCATCCTTTGCGTCTAGATCGGCTTCGCCCGGAATAAAATAAAAGTCATCATACCCAACATCATTAATCATAAAGAATTTATCTTTGCGAAACGATTTATATCGTTCATCAAAATTCATAACAGGCTTGCCTGTCTGATCAATTGTATTCATAATTATTCGTCTTGGATTGTAGGATGGTACAATAAAGAAACCAATTACATTGACTCCTGTTGTAGCTTTCAATAGCTCAAGTAATGCTATAGTTATGGAAGCCCTAGGCAAAGCTTTACCTTCTGCCATTGTTTTTGTGTCTCGAACAATAATATTGATATCGCTAAATCTAGTACGAGGAATTCTACTAATTTTGTCGTCTTTGGAATAGAGATCATATGTATCATTACCTTCGCCGTCGGTCAGAAAAACAGTATTGACAATATCAAGTCTATATTGTTTCTTGAAGATTTTAACAATTTCCATGCTAGAAACAACTGCTTCATTCAACGGGGTACCGTTCAAAGATTCACAATTCTCATCAAGTTTGATATTATATGGAACACTGTCATTGGTCATATGTCTATTTCTATAAGAACGGCGACCAAACAATTCTCCAACTAACAACCAATATTTTGCTGCATCTTTAAATTCAATACTAGACATTTCGCTAGACAAATATTCTCTGAGTCTAAAATGCTTATTCACATTTAAATTAAGCTCACCGGGGTTGTTGGAAAACTTCAAGTATTTGTCTACAGCATTAGGTATGTAACCGTTGACATCTTGTGCTTTATATTTGCTGTCATATCCTAACTCTTTAGAAATATTCTCATCACCAGAATTAAGATCAGTGAATGCATATACTCGGAATGGAATATTTACTTTTCTGCAGAAAGTGGCAAGAATCAATGTCTGTTCAATTGTTGCTCGAATGTTATCATACATTGAACCTGAATAGTCAATGAACATAACTAGACCATGAGATTTGCCTTGCGGAACAACCGAAATACGTTTGAACAGGTCATCATTAATCTTATACTGATGAACTTTCTTCATATCCAATTCACCTGTCTTTGAAACTGATGCCCGGGCAAATTGCCTTGCGTTGCGTTTCATTTCAAATTCTTTGATTAGATAGCCAATATATTTTTTGTTCGTTTCATTGAATTTAGTAAAGAGTTTTGTCTTAGCCGATTCAATACTAGCTTCAAACTTTTGAGTGTCGGGGATTTCATTATAGTAATCATAGTGAAGTACAAACGGATTAAATTCTTTAATTCGTTTATGAGAAACAATAATGTTTTCTAATTTAGCAGTAGGGCAATTAGCGTAGTAGTATGGCTTGATCGAAGCATCGACTAAGCTTTTTTCTTTCTGACGAAAAGCTTTATCTGTTTTAGATTCAGGATCTAAATTATCAGGATCATCCTCATAATAATCTTCGCTTTCCTCACTATCGCCATATTCGCCTTCCTCACTATCGCCATCTTCGCCTCTATTAAATTTGTTTTCTAATTCTTCACGAAGTTCTTTTTTGCCATTTTCATATAGCTCATTGACAATAGCAACAACTTCATCCCAAGTTTTAATCTTGTCTAGACGATTTATGTATACTTGTTCCGAGTCATCGAAGTAGAGATTTAAGTATGAACCAATCTTGTAGTGCAGATTGATTCTATCAATCAATGGCAAATCATTTAAATCTATATGGGTTTCGTTGACACCGAAGAAGTCGTTATCCATCAATTCGGAATAGCCTTTTCGGAAGCTTGTTTTAAGACCAGGGAATTTTTCTTGAATCGCTCGTTCAATACGAACATCTTCAATGACATTCAAATATGTCTTATAGCCTTTTTTGGTTTTGTCTTTGAGGTTATCATGCCAGCCTTCATTAGGTGTATATAAAGCATGACCTGTTTCATGACCTAGCAGAAGGTCATATAGTTCTGGCGACATCTGCTTCCAAATAGGAAGTGCCATAACTCGATTCTTAGTATCGAAATAAGCAGTCGAGATTTTTTTGTGCTCGACTGTGATGTTTTCTGTAGCAAGTAACTTTGCTAGAATTGACTTTGACTGTGCTAACATCTAGATCTCCTTCGGTTTTCATTATTATAACACCTTTAGGATCAGAAGTCAAGCCCCCGGAAAGCCACTAGCTACGGGTAATTGCCAAAATCTTTTCTATTTGTTTCTCAATCAAAGGGACTCTATTTGGCCAGTGTATGTAATCCTTCTCGGGATTCTTCATCAAATTAACCAAAAGAGGCAAAATCAATTTTTCTACAGATGCCAATTTTTGTTTGATTTCTGTATCAGCACCAGCTTTAACCTCAGTGATAACAGGATCCAATACATCACTTTCATGTACTGCAGTAAACCCAAAGTCATCATTGAGATCTAAATACTCTAATGGTATTTTTGTTGCCATTTTATTTCCAGCGTGGTCCGTGTATCCAACCTACCAAGGCCTTGCGTGTACCTTTAGTAATAGGTTTAACTTCGTGCAACGTATATGATGGGAAGAATGTAATCGCGCCTTTGTCTTTAGAAATTGGGAAAGGTTCTTGAGATGTAATTAGCATTGTTTCTCCACCTTCATATTCCGACGGATCTGTAAGTTGCATAGTAAAACTTAATTTTCTTGGATATTGTCCCGGACCTTGAAAATGATGATCGACGTGTTTATCATAGAAATCACCTTCATGGTATACTGAGTATTGTAAATTCTCAATATGATTTAGATCAAACCCAAACCATTGTGTGTTTGCCTGTAGAATAAGGTCTGTTAATTTTCTAAACAACCAAGCATTTTCTGCAGTTGTAGGAATCCAACCTATTTCTGTTTTTCTAATTTTTTCGTTAGGACCACCTGCTTCGGTTAAGGTTCCTCCGACTTGGGCGGGACCTGTTTCTAAAGCGTCGCCCAGTTCGACGATACTATCTATCATATCATCGTCAAACACCCCGGTATAATAACAATATGCATTAACTTGATGTGTTTGTAATTGCCATTCATTTGCCATAATTATGTTCCCTGTATTCTAGAAAAGTTCTGATGCTTCTCAAATTTTATAACACTTCTAAATTTATCAAATAGAAGATCTCCCTTGTGACTAATAACAAATACGTTAGTCTCATCTCCTAAAGTATTTATTAAGTTCATGACATAGTCTGTGCCGTTAGCATCTAAAGAAGAATCAAAAACCTCATCAAGTAACAAGAGATTTGTGCTAGCGCAATTCTTCATTTTAGCGATTGTTCTCCAAGTAAACAACAACGCTAAATCAATACGTTGCTTTTCACCCTCACTAAAAGATGCATATGAAAATTCATCTCTATGTCTTGATTTGATTGATTCATTAAATGTTTCATCCAATTCGAAATGACAAAAGAAATCCATTGCCTGCAAATACTTATTTACCAGTTTATTAATTACAGGTAAATACTGGCGGATGATTTTAGTTTTAATGCCGGTGTCCTTAAGAAGTACGGATGCGATATCGAGGTAATGTTTTTCTTCATTAAGCTTTGTTTTATCATCAGCATGCGAGACGACCTCTTTTGCCAAAGCTTTGAGAGTCTTCTTTTCATCTTCCAAGTTTGTCGTATCTGTAGTGTCTCTTGCCAATTCATCTTGCAGCTTTTGTATATAATTTTGGGCTGCGATAATTTTGGAATTGAGTTGTATGATATTGCTCTGATGTTCAGAGATTTTTTGTTCGATATTAGCAATCTCATTAAGTCTAGTTTCAATATCGTTTTGTTGTTCGATAAGGGTTTGAATTGCTGTTTGTACTTCTTCGAGTTTATGTGTATGAAGTGTGATTGCTGAGTGTTTGAGGTCAGCATCCAAATCTTGGCTGCATGTCGGACAAAGGTCATGTTCGTGGTAAAATTGTATACTGCTTTCCTGTGTCTTAATTCGCTCGGTAAGTTTTCTAAGCAAAGTTCCCATTTCCGAATACTTGTTACGTTTCTCAGAGGAGTCACGTATCGAGGATTCGAGATTTCCTTGTGATTCTTTTTCTGCATTGACCAAGGATGTAAGCTGTGATATTTCCTGATTCGATTCAAGTATTCGCTTTTGAACGTCATCTACTTTCCTTTTCTTATCACCTTCTAATGTTGCTATATATTGTTGCTGCAACTTAACCTTATTTTTACCGAGTTCAATTTTAGTATCAATGTCTGTTATCTTACTTTTGATATCTGAGTTTTTATCTTTCAACACAGAATTCATAACAGTGAAAATTTGGATATCTAAGATATCCTCAATAATTTCTCGTCTATGTCCTAACGGCAATTGCATAAAAGGAGTAAAAGATGCACTACCTAAAATAACAATCTGCGTGAATGACTTATAGTTTAATTTTAGAATAGCGTCTTCGAGATACTTCTGATAATCCTTAGCAGCAGCATCCTGATTCAACAAGACGCCTTGGGAATAAATCTCAAATATGCCGGGCTTAATTCCTCGTTTTACGATATAGTCTTTAGGGCCAATACTAAATTCAATCTCAACTTCCAACGCCTTGCCATTAATGCTGTTCATTAGCTGTGGCTTGTTAATATTCCTAAAAGGTTTATTGAACAAGCAAAAACAAATAGCATCAAGAATGGTACTTTTGCCTGCGCCATTTTCACCTACAACAAGTGTTGTAGTTGTTTTATCTAAGCTAACCTCAGTATATTGTGCGCCGGTTGATAAGAAGTTCTTCCATTTAACTTTTTTAAATTTTATCATGCTTCTTCATAGTGTTGTGCTTCAACGTAAAGAGTTTTTAAAATGCTCTTTAGTCTTTCTTTATCCGCATCTGTATCAATGCTATCTACATAATTAGACAATAGTGTCATAGTATCTTCTAAGTCAACATTCTCATCTAATGCTTCAGTTTCAAACTCAGAAAAGTCTTCAAT
>Ga0315900_10002030_pt1 | contig 31749 bp, 25 predicted proteins | sample LakEriMetagenome_FD_203521 | JGI IMG/M metagenome (GOLD analysis project Ga0315900, IMG submission 203521) | Freshwater fungal communities from buoy surface, Lake Erie, Ohio, United States - Buoy 12 MA114 | ecosystem: Environmental > Aquatic > Freshwater > Lake > Lake biofilm | place: USA: Lake...
GGAGCATGAGTCGACCTGTGTCGTGTATGGCATGCCGCGGGCCGCGATCGAGGCCGGGGTGGTCGAGCGGGTGCTGCCGTTGCCGACGATCGCCGACGCGATCATCGACACCGTCGTCCACCGATCAAGGCGGGAGCGTCCCGGCTGACCGCGTCCGCCGGGGCCGGCTGCGCCGGCAGTGACGATCGTGACGCCGGTCGGTGCGGACTGCGCGGTGACGGGCTCTCCCGCCCGTCGCCGCCTGCGGCCGTTCGTGACCTACGTTTGCGGCACGTGGCATGCGCGGGAGATGCGGCTGTGCGGATGTTCGATCGAATCGCGGCGGTCCTGGTGGCGGCCTGGTTCATGGGCGGGCTGTGGCTGGTCGTCCGGGCGGTGCGCCTGCCCGGCCGGCTGGCCGCCGACCGCGACGGTGAGCCCGAGTGAGCAGGTTTTGTGGCGGACACGGCCGCAAGGCCGTCTTGGGACCCGCGGGCCGATCTGCTAGCCTCCCCGCCCCAGTCTGCGAAGCGGGAGGCCATAGCCATGCCGTCGCGTGCCGTGTTTGTGTTCTGCGTCCGGGGCCCGCTCATCGTGGCGCTGTTGGCGGCCGTTGCCGCGGCGGCGCCGGGTGATGGTCTGGATCGCGGCTTCGAGCTGCGGGTCGAGAGTGAGCTCTTCGCCGACGGCGCCGCCGCGCCGGTGGCTCGCAGCCTGACGCTGTTTCGCGCGGGCGTCGCCTGGGACTTCCTGGAACTGGCCACGCCGGACGACGGCGACGACGGCCCCGGCATGCAGCTCACCGAGATCGTGCTCCACGACCCGGCCCGCGAGCGGGTGGTCGTGATCGATCCGAACCGCGACGTGAAGACGGAGGTGGAGACGATTCGGCTCGAGCGGTTGAGCGTGTCGCTGGCCAAGTGGGCGCGGACCACCGACGACCGGCTCGTGCGCTGGGCGGGTGGCCCCGACTTCGGCGACGGCATCACCGAGAAGGAGGATGCGCTCGAACTTGTCGGGCCACGGGTCCGGTACGCCGTGGCCTACGGCGCGGCGCCGTCCACCGAGGCGGCCGCCGCCTATCGGCGGTTCGCCGACACCGCGATCCTCCTCAAGGCCCTCATGCAGCCGGGCGGCATTCCACCCTTTCCGCGGCTGGCGCTCAATCGACGGATCGAGGCCGCCGGCGCGATCCCCGCCGAGGTGTCGCTGGAGATCGATCCGAAGCTGGCGCTGGTGGCCGGAAGGCCGAGCCGGCTGAAGTGCGTGCACAAGTCGCACCCGCGGCTGCTCGCCGGCGATATCGCCCGGATCGAGCAGGCCGAGGCCCACATCGCCTCGGCGCAGACGGTGGAAGTGGCCGCCTTCGTCGGCACCGGCACGGACCCGGCCAATCGCTAGCCGTCCGTGGCCGAGCCCTCCGCGGCCGGCGTCTGCCCAGGGCCGGCACGTTTCCGCGCGACCCGCATAACACGCGCTTCCGGCGTTGCTTCGCACGGTGGCAAGAAAGTCTGCCCGACCGGACGATGTTTCCCCTGGCTCACATCTTTCCCAATCCGTCGTCTCGCGACGCACGGGCCGCTCGAGGAGGCGGCGACGGATGGGACGGAGGCCGCTCGGGGGCGGTCGGGGCCGACGGCGAGCGCTCGCGACGAAGCCCGCGGCGTTCACGTTGACGGATGTACACTTGCCCCGCTACATTCATTCCACGCCCTATCATCCATCAGGAACGGAGGCTTTCGATGCTGGTGCTTTCCCGGAAACAGAACGAACGGATTCGGGTCGGGGACTCGGTGGTCGTGACCGTGGTCCGCGTCAGCGGCGACAAGGTGCGGATCGGGATCGAGGCGCCGGCGAACGTGCGCGTGCTCCGGGACGAGCTCGACGCGGAGAGCCTGGGCACCGTGACGCTCGAGCCCACTGCGGAACTGCCGATCCCCCGGCTGTTCGGGTTCGTGGGCTGACGCGTGGCACAACCAGGCGACACACACCCTGACGCGGCGGCCGCGGAGCCGCCGCAGCCACGTTCCCGCCGACGGCTGCGGCGGATCGGGCTCTGGGGTGGGGCGGCGCTGGCGTGTGCCGTGGCGGTGGTCGGGCTGCTCGTGCGGCACGAGCCGGCCTTCTACCGCAGTCGGTCTCCGGCGGCGGCTCTCGACGGGGAGCCGCCGCCCGGTCAGGCGACGCTCGGGCGACGGCTGATGACGAAGCTCTCCGCCCTGCGGGCCGATTTCGGGCGGCCGGGGCCCTGGGGTGCGGCCATCTCGGAGGCGGAGGTCAACGCCTGGCTGGCCACCGATCTGCCCCGCAACCATGCGCGGCTGCTGCCGGCGGGCGTTTCCGATCCGCGGGTGGCGATCGCTTCACGGCGGCTACGTGTGGGGGCCCGGGTCGGCGGAACGATGCTCGGGGGCGTCGTCATGCTCGATATAGAGGTCGTGCTCCGGGCCGCCAACCAGATCGGCATCGTCGTGGTCGATGCCCGTCTCGGCCGCCTCCCGCTGCCGCGCGGGCCGGTGACCCATGAGCTCGCGCGGCGGATCGACTCCCTGGGCATGACCACCGAACTGCGGCGGCTGGATGGCCGCACGCTGCTTGTGGTCTATATTCCATCGACGCACGACGCCGGCGCGACGAGCCACTGGCTCGAGTCGCTCGCCCTCGAGGACGGTGAACTTCTCGTCGCGGGGGTGACGCGGGCCGCGGCACCACGGCCCGGACAACGCTGAACGGCCGCACAGGCAGGAGAAACGCGAACATGGCACGTTTGAGATTCCTGGGGGCCGCGGGCGTCGTCTCGGGGTCGCGGCACCTCGTGGAGTCGGGGGGGCGGCGGGTGCTCGTGGACTGCGGCCTTTTCCAGGGCGAGAAAGAACTGCGGGAGCGGAACTGGGAACGGTTTCCCGTGCCCCCCGACACGATCGACGCCGTCGTCCTCACCCATGGCCACATCGATCACTCGGGCTGGCTGCCGCGATTGGCCCGCGACGGCTTTCGAGGCCGGATCTGGACGTCGCCGGCGACGGTCGATCTCCTCGGAATCCTGCTGTACGACTCGGCGAAGTGCCAGGCGGAGGATGCCCAGTACGCCAATCGCAAGGGCTACGCGAAGCACCGGCCGGCGCTCCCCCTCTACGAGGAGCGCGACGTCGACCGCGTGCTGCGGCTGCTGCAGGCGGTGTCGCGGGACGAATGGTTCGAGCCCGCGGCCGGCTTTCGCTGTCGGTTTCACGAGGCGGGGCACATGCTGGGCAGCTCGTTCCTGGAGATGGAGGTGGCGGCCGATGCTCCCGGCCGCACGGCACCGCACCGGGTCGTCTTCTCCGGCGACGTGGGCCGGTTCGATGCCCCGCTCTACAAGGATCCCGTTTCGCCGCCGGCCTGCGATTACCTGGTCTGCGAGAGCACTTATGGGGATCGCGACCACACGCCGAGCCGGCCGCTCGACGAGCTGGAGGCGGCTACCAAGGAGGCGATCGCCCGCGGCGGCATGATGCTCGTGGCCTCGTTCGCGATCGGCCGGGCGCAGCAGCTGGTCTATCTCCTGCGCACGCTGATGGCCGCCGGCCGCCTCCCGGAGGTGCCGGTGTGGGTCGATTCGCCGATGGCGGTCGATGCCATGGAGGTGTTTCGCAAGCACGGCCGCGAGCACGATTTCAGCGAGGCCAAGATGCAGGGCGTGGCCGAGTCGCTCGCCAGCCCGTTCGTGCGGATGGCGAAGAACCCCGCCGAATCCAAGGCGATCAACGCCCACGACGGCCCGGGCATCGTGATCGCATCGAGCGGCATGATGAACGGCGGCCGCATCCTCCATCACCTCGCCCGCCGCCTGCCCGACCCGCGGACCACCGTGCTCGTCGCCGGCTTCCAGGCGATCGGCACCCGCGGCCGGAGCCTGATCGACGGGGCCCGGTTCCTCAAGATTCACGGCCGCGACATTCCCGTGAAGGCCGCGGTGCGGCGGGTCGACGCCCTGTCGGGCCATGCCGACCGCCGCGAGATCGACCGTTGGTTGGGCGGCATGCCGGCGCCGCGGCGGACGTTCCTCGTCCACGGCGAACCGCCGGCGGCCCGGGGGATGGCCGCCTTTCTGTCGGAACGACGGGGCTGGCCGGTGCAGGTGCCGGCGATCGGCGATACTTTCGAAATGGAATCCTGACGGCATCCGGATCGATGACACGCGAGGGAGAGGAGCGATCGATGGCCAAGAAGGCGAAGACGAACGCAGGCGGCGGCCCCGGCGAGGGTGCGCCCAAGGCCTGCAACATCCTGCCCGACACCGTGCTCGGCGACGACGTCGCTCTCGTCGCCGAGAACATGGAGCGGATCTTGAGCGCACCGAGCTACAGCCTCGCGCAGGAGGATTCCGCCCTGTTGCAGCGGGTCGAGATGCGCGGCGTGCGAATGCTCCTCGAACTGGAGAAGCCGGAACTGGCCCTCCAGGCCGACAACATCGAGTCGACGGTGATCGTGTTCGGCGGCACGCAGATCGTGGAACGGCACGCGGCCGAGCGGCGGCTGTCGGAGGCCCGGCGGGCGGCGCAGGCGGCACCGGGAAACCGGCGGCTGAATCGGGAGATCGAGCGCAGCACGCGGCTGCTCGACTTCTGCCGCTACTACGACGACGCCCGCGAGTTCGCCCGGATCGTGTCGATCGACAACCAGTGCGAAGACAAGCGCGACTACGTGGTCGTCACCGGTGGCGGGCCCGGCATCATGGAGGCCGCCAATCGCGGCGCCTTCGACGTGGGCTGCAAGTCGATCGGGCTCAACATCAAGCTGCCCGCCGAGCAGCAGCCCAATCCGTTCATCACGCCGGAGCTGTGCTTCCAGTTCAAGTATTTCGCGCTGCGGAAGTTCCACTTCATCCTCCGCGCGGCAGCCGTCGTCCTCTTTCCCGGCGGGTTCGGCACGCTCGACGAGATGTTCGAGACGCTCACGCTGCGGCAGACGCACCGCATGCAGCCGGTGCCGATCATTCTCTACGGCCGCGACTACTGGGCGAAGGTGATCGACTTCCAATACCTCGCCGACTGCGGTGTGATTGCCGACCATCACCTCGACCTGTTCACCTACGCCGAGACGCCGGCCGAGGCCTGGCAGCAGATCCTCGACTTCCACGCCCGCACGCCGGCGGCGGTCGAATAGCCGTCGGCCCAGTATGTCGCCCGCTCCGCTCGCGCCCCTGTCGCCACCGACCCCCGCGGCCCTCGTGATCGGCGGCACGGGGCGGATCGGGCGGGCGGTCGTGGCGGCGGTCGCCGCCCGCGGCTGCGACGTGGCGGTGCACTGCCATGCGGCGCTCCCCGCCGCCCGCGAACTGGCCGTGGCCATCGGCGGCCGCAGCCTCGCCGTGACGGCCGATCTGCGGGAGGAGGGGGCGGTGCGGGCGTTGGTGCATCGCGTGGTCGATCACTTCGCCCGGCTCGATCTGGTGGTGCTCTGCGCCCGCCGCCGCGTGCCGACGCCGCTCGACGAGGCGACGGCGGCCGACCTGCGGATGCACCATGACGTCAACGTGGTGGGCGGGTTCGTCGTCGCCCAGGAGGCCGGTGCCGTGATGATGCACCAGGCCGGCGGCGGGGCGATCGTGTTCGTGGCCGGCGGGGGTGTCGAGCCGGCCCGGCCGGGCGACACGCCCCTGATCGCGAGCGTGTCGGCGATCCCCGGCCTCGCCCGCGGGCTGCACGCCGAGTTCGCCGCCCGCAATCCGCAGGTGCGCGTGTCGTGCGTGGAGGCTGGTGACGCCGAGCCGGCCACGATCGCCGCCGCGGTCGTCGCCCGGCTCGACGGGGGCTGAACGGGCGCCGGGAGTTTCGCCGTCGAGGCTCGGGCGGTGCCGGCACGCAGGCATCCAGCTGCGAATGGTGTTGTGCCGACCCGTGAACAGGGGATCGGTCCCGTCACCGATCCCAGAATCCCCGGGTGGAAACCCGGGGACACCGGGTGCGAGAACCACCCCGCCGTCCATGCCGCACGACTCCGCGGACTCACCGCTTCACACCTGTCGCGCATGGCACACGAGACGGCATGCGACCCGGAGTCCCCCGGCTTCCGCCGGGGGCTTTTTGTGTGGGTGGCGCGCCGCCCGAGAAGCCCCGGGTGGAGGATTCAACGGTCATCCACCGCCGCGTCCGGGAGGCGGAGCGTGAACGTCGTGCCGACGCCCGGCGTGCTCTCCACCGCCACCGTGCCGCCATGCGCCTGCACGATGTGCTTGACGATGGCCAGCCCCAGGCCCGTGCCGCCCTGCTGGCGGCTGCGGGCCTTGTCCACCCGATAGAACCGCTCGAAGAGTCGCGGCAGGTGCTCGGCTGCGATCCCGCATCCCTCGTCGCGGACGCGAATCAGGCCGCCGCCGTCGCGGGTGGCCGACAGCCAGACCGTCTTTCCCGGCTCGCTGTACTTGATGGCGTTGTCGACGAGGTTGATCACCGCCTGCTCGAGCAGCGGCCCGTTGACGGTGGCGGTGAGATCCGGCGGGCAATCGACGTCGAGCTGGATCGACCGCTCGCTCGCCCGCGGCCGGCAGTCTTCGGCCGCGGCGGCCAGGATCGCCAGCAGCGGTTGGGGCTCCATCGGGAGCGTGCCGGATCCCTCGCTCTGCTCGATCCGCGACAGCGCCAGGAGATCCTCGATGATCGCCGCCAGCCGGTCCGCCTGGCGGGCGACGATCTCGAGGAAGCGGCGGTTGTCGACCGGGTCGTCCGCCGCCCCGTCGAGGAGCGTCTCCACGAAGCCCTTGATCGACGCGACGGGCGTCTTCAGTTCATGCGACACGTTGGCGACGAAGTCGCGGCGGACGTTCTCCAGCCGCTGCATGTCGGTGACGTCGTTGAGGACGATCACCGCCCCCCCTTCGCCCGACGCGTCGCGCAGGGCCGTGCCGCGGAGCCGGATCGTGCGGTCGCGCACCCCGTGGAGGACGAGATCGTCCTCCACCGGCTCGCGGCAGTCGATCGCCCGCAGCGCGAAGCGGCGGAGGTCCGGATTGCGGATCACCTCCTGCAGGGGGCGGCCGATGATCCGCTCCAAGTTGACGTCGAGCAGGTCGGCGGCCGCCCGGTTGATGCCCAGTACCCGCTGGTGGGCGTCGATCGCCACCACGCCCTCGATCATGCTGCCGAGGACGGCCTGCTGCTGGGTGCCCTGGCGGCCGATCGTCAGGCCGCTCTCGACGAGCTGCTCGCGGAGCAGGCCGAATGCGGCGGCGATGTCGGCGAGCTCCACCAGGTCGGTGGCCGGGAGCGGAGCGTCGCCGTGGCCGGTGGCGAGCTGCACCGCGGCCTGCCGCAGTTCGGTCACCGGCCGCACCGTGCGGCGGGCGACGATCGCGCCGCCCAGCGCGGCCCCCAGGCCGCAGGCCAAGTGGCCGAGCAGGAGGCGGCGCTGCGCCGCCTTCAATGCCGCATCCGCGGCGGACGTGTCGGCCGTGAGGGTCACGATCGCCACCGGCGCGGCGGGAGGGCCGTGGGGCACCGCCATCACCAGGGCGCGGCGGCCCGAGGCGACGTCGAAGCGAGTGGCCAGCGCGGCCCGACCCGTGTGGGCCTGTTTCAGCAGGGCCTCGTCGGTCGCGCGGGGCGCGGTGCGCGGCAGGCCGCCGTCGGCTTCGGTCAGCCGGCCACCGGCCGGGTCGAGCACGTCCACGACGATGCCCGTCGCCCCCCGCATCCCGGCGGTGGTGGCGGCGAAGGCCCGGGGATCGGTCGGCCGGCCATCGGCGCCGAGGAGCGCGGTGACGGCGGTCGCGGCATCGGCCAGCCGCCGTCGCTGTCCGCCGTCGGCGAACTCGGCCAGCCGCACGCTCGACAGCCAGAAGCAGGCGACGAGCACGCCGCTGACGAGCACGCACCAGCCCGCGAACAGATGCCAGACGAGCCGGGTGCGAGGCATGGGACGTACGGGCGCCGGCGGCAGGAACCGATCACGCCCGGAACCGGTAGCCTACGCCGCGGACCGTCTCGATGTAGGAACCGTGGGATCCGAGCTTCTTCCGCAGGCCGGCGACCTGCACGTCGACCGACCGCTCCGTGACAGGATAATCCTCCCCCTTCACCGCGTCGACGATCTGGGATCGGGTGAAGGCCCAACCGGGCCGTTTGGCGAGAAATTGCAGCAGGGCGAACTCGGTGTAGGTGAGGTCGACGGGCTTTCCCGCGAGCGTGACTTCGTGGCGACCGGGATGAATCGACAGCTCGTGGACGTCGATGGTGGCCTCGAGCTCGGCCTGCCGCTGCGACTCGCGGCGGCGCAGCAGCGCCTTGACCCGCGCGGAGAGGACCCGCGGACTGAAGGGCTTCGTGATGTAGTCGTCGGCGCCCCGTTCGAGGCCCGCAATCATGTCGCTCTCCTCGCTCTTGGCGGTGAGCATGATGATCGGCACGTCCCGGGTGCGGCCTTCCGCCTTGAGCCGTCGGCAGACCTCCAGCCCGTCCACCGCCGGCAGCATCAGGTCGAGAACGATCAGATCGGGGGGCTGGCGGCGGGCCGCCTTGAGCGCGAGCTCGCCGCTGGCGACGCACTCGACCCGGTAGCCTTCCTTGGTGAGGTTGTAGCGGACCAGTTCGAGCAGATCTTCCTCGTCGTCGACGACGAGCACATGCGGCGGGGACTGGTCGGCTCCGCTCTTCGATCGCGAAGAAAGATGATTCACGTGCTCGTCGGCCTCCAGGGTGCCACTCGCCATCGTCGACCGTGCGCCTCGCATGCTGGGGCGCGGGGCCTGGTGTTCCCCGCGTACCCGCCGATTATGTCGTTCCGCCCATCCGCGGGCGGCGTTAGTTTTCCGTGAGCGCGATTCGTCAGGACAGCAGCAGCTCCACGTCCTCGGCCGTAAGGCTGGCGATCATGCTCTCGTCGGCCCGGACGATCGATTCGGCCAGCTCCCGCTTGCGGTCCTGGAGGGCGACGATCTTCTCCTCCACCGTGTCGCGGGCGATGAGCCGGTAGGCGAACACCCGCCGGGTCTGGCCGATGCGATGGGCCCGGTCGACCGCCTGGGCCTCGACGGCCGGGTTCCACCACGGATCGAGGATGTAGATGTAGTCGGCGGCCGTGAGGTTGAGGCCTTGGCCGCCGGCCTTGAGGCTGACGAGGAACAGCCGGCAGTCGGCGTCCTCCTGGAAGCGGGTCACCCGGGCCTGGCGGTCGGTCGTCCGCCCGTCGAGGTATTCATAGACCAGGCCCCGGTCGTCGAGCTGCTTGCGGAGGATCGCCAGGAAGCTCGTGAACTGGCTGAACACGAGCACCTTGTGGCCCTCGTCGAGCACCTCGTCGAGCTGCTCGAGCAGCGCCTCGAGCTTCGCGCCCGGCTCGTCGAGCCGGGCGGGGTCGACGAGCCCGGGGTGGCAGGCCGTCTGCCGGAGCCGCAGGAGTGCCTCGAGCACCGCGATCCGCGAGCGGCCGATGCCCATCCTGCCGATCCGGCCGGCGAGCTCCTGGCGGAAGTGGTCCCGCAGGTCGTCGTAAGCCTTGCGCTGCGATTCGCCAAGCTCGACGAACAGCGTCTGCTCCGTCTTCTCCGGGAGATCGGAGAGCACCTGGGTCTTGGTGCGGCGCAGGAGGTAGGGGCGGACGGCCCGGGCGACGACCTCGGTGCTGCCGCGGCCGTCGGCCAGGAACTTCCGCAGCCGGGTGGCGCTGCCAAGCTGACCGGGATTGAGGAACTCGAAGATGCTCCACAGCTCGCCGATGTGGTTCTCGACCGGCGTGCCCGTGAGGGCCAGACGGTGGCGGGACCGCAGCAGCCGGCAGGCCTTGGCCGCCTGGCTGGCTGCGTTCTTGATCGACTGCGCCTCGTCGAGGACGACATAGTCGAACTCGGTCTCGCGATGGGTCACGATGTCGCGGCGCAGCGTGCCGTAGGTCGTGATTACGAGATCGTGATCGGCCAGCGCCCCCGCCTCCGTGCGGGCGTTGCCGGTGTGATTGAGCACCCGCAGCTCGGGGGCGAACCGCCGCGCCTCCTCGATCCAGTTGAAGACGAGGCTCTTCGGCACGACCACCAGTGACGGCCGATGGACGACGCCGGATTCCCGCATCATCGCCTGGCGGCGGACGAGCATGGCGAGCACCTGGATCGTCTTTCCCAGGCCCATGTCGTCGGCGAGGCAGCCGCCCAGGCCCATCCGCTCCAGGAACGCCAGCCAGCCGAGCCCCTCCCGCTGGTAGTGTCGCAGCGTGCCCTGGAAGCCCTCCGGCTCGTTCTCGGCCTCGGGCTGCTCGCCGCGGGCGAGCTCTTCGCGGATCCGCTCGAAGGCCTCGTCGACGTGCGACTGCGGCTGGCCGGCGAGCAGGGCGTCGAGCAGGGCCACCTGGATGCGGCCGTACCGCAGCCGGCCGTCGTGCTTCTGGGCCAAGGCCAGCATCGGCTCCAGCTGCGTCGCGAACGAATCGGGCAGGATGCCGAGCGAGCCGTCGGAAAGCTCGACCGATCGGCTGCCTCGGGCCAGGGCCTCCAGGAGTGCAGGCAGCTCCGCCGATACGCCGCCGAAGTCGACCGCCGCGGAGAGCTCGAACCAGTCGATGCCGCTGGTCACGTTCCAGGACACGCTGCCCGCCGGCCGGTAGCGGCGGCCCGCGACCTCGACCGCCCAGCCGGCCGCGGCGAGCTGGGAGACCGAGGCGTCGAGGCGGTTGCGGGCGATCTCGACGTGATGCAGCACGTCCGGGCCGTCGAGCGCGGCGCCGCGAGCGGCGGAGGCGCCGTGGCGGGGAAGAACGCCGAGCGCCTCCCGCTCCGCAGCCCGGTCGCGGCGCACCAGCACGCGGCGGGTGGTGTCGGCCGCGCCGCCGGCGGGATCGTCGGCGGCGATCTGGATCCCCGCGTAGTCGAACCAGACCGTGCCCGCCATCTGCACGCGGGGCTGGGTCCGTCGCCGGGGCGGTCTGCCGCCCGCCGCGGGCTCCTCTTCCGACTCCAGCGCGATGGCCGGAGAGTCGTCGAGCACGAGCCGGGGCCGCGGTGCTCCCGATTCGATCCGCCAGCCGGTCCAGGCCGGCAGCACGATCCGCGGCACGTCGGCCAGCGTCGCCAGCCGTTCGATGAGGCCGTCGATCTGCCCGCCCGCCACCTCGATCGGCCCGCGGCGCTCGAACTGGTCGATCCAGCCGATCGCCGTGCCGCCGTTCTCCGGCAGTGCGAGCGTGGCGATGCGGTCGGCGAAGACCACGAGGCCCGACTTGAGGATCGCCTTGGGCTCCTGCAGATCCTTCCGTTGGCTGCCGCGCACGAGCATGCCGCGGAGAGTGGCCTTGGAGGGCCGCGGTGGCGGCGCATCGTCGTCGAGCGGGTCGCGACGGCGGGCGGGCCGCAGGTCGTCGTCGTCGGGCTCGATCACGAAGGCGAACTCCCACGCCCGGCCGCCATCCCAGACCATCGGGACCACGTGCTCCGGGGCGCGGCGGGGCTCCGGCTGCACGATCAGCCGGCCCGCTTCGCACAGCGCCGCCAGGTGCGCGGCCGCCGCCCGCGGGCTGACGACGATGCGGGCGATGACGCGCCGTTCGAGCGGCTCGGCGGCGGTGTTCTCCGCCACGGCGGTGGCGCCGACGAGCTGCTCCACGAGGCGGCGTTCGTGGGCGTCGAGCGCATCGAGCTCGACGTCGCCGGGACCGATGACGAACGGCCGTGGTCGACCGGTGGCGTTGCCGGCGACGTCGAGCTGCATCCGGCAGGGGACGAGCACCGCGGCCCGGGCGTCGGTCGATGCGGAGAGATCGAGCAGAAACACCAGCGCCCCGCCGGTGCGGCGGACGTCGGGGATCTCCAGGCCCGCCGACCGGATCGCCGGCTCCACGAGCCGGCGCCGTTCGTCGAGCTCGGCGGCCCAGGCGGGCAGCCGCTGGCTGCCGCGCCGGCTCGCCGGCTCGGTCGTCGCCATGGGCAGGTCGCGCGGCCGCGGTCCCCGCGCGGGTGCGGGCGGGTCATCCTCCTCGGCGACGTCCTCCGCCGTGATCGTGTTCCCATCCTCGGCCACGATGTCGAGCGCCACCGGCGTTTGGTCGTGGATGCCGGCGAGCAGGCCGCGCCGGTCCACCTCGAGGAGCACCGCGGCGAGGATCGCGCAGGGCCGGCCCTCACGGCCGGCCGGAGTCGAGCAGCGGGTCTCGAGGGTCATGCCGCCGCGGCGATGTGCCGAGAGCTCGAGAAACACCTCGTGCTCGTCGTCGCCCTCGGTGACGGTGGCCCGCACCTGGCCCACCCGCGGGCAGGCCACGCTGGCCGGGACGATGCCGCGGGCCTTGGCCACGTCGGCGGGAGCGAAGAGATGAAACAGCCGCTTTTCGAGGGTCTTCATGCTGCCGGGTCGCGCGGGCGGATCGTGAGGCTGCGCGCGACGCCGACACCGGAAGGCGGCGTCAGCGCGCAACACGCTGTTGTAACCCGCCGGGTGCCGTCGTGGCGAGGGGTGGCCGCGAGTCGGCGATTCATCGCGACTTCACGGCCGCCACGAGCTCGAGCACGTTTTCCACCGGCGTCTGCGGAAGGACGCCGTGACCGAGGTTGAAGATGTGGCCCGGCCGCCCGCCCGCGCGGTCGAGCACCTCGTGCACGCGGCGGCGGACGGTGTCGCGGTCCGCGAGGAGCACGGCCGGCTCGAGGTTGCCCTGCACCGCCCGATCGTGGCCGACCGCCGCCCAGGCGGCGTCGAGGTCGATCCGCCAGTCGATGCCGATCACCGATCCGCCCGCCTCCCGGAGCAGGGGCAGGAGGGCCGGGTTGCCCGTGGCGAAGTGGATCACCGGCGCCCGGCGGGCCGCCTCCGCGATCGCGACGCGGCTGTGCGGGAGGACGTAGCGGCGGTAGTCGTCGGGGCCGAGGCAGCCCACCCAGCTGTCGAACAGCTGCACGATCTGTGCACCGGCGTCGAGCTGGGCCACGAGGTAGCGGCTCACGGCCCGGGCCAGCCGGCCCATGAGGTCGTGCCAGGCCGACTCATGGCGGTACATCAGCGACTTGGTGTGCAGCCAGGCACGGCTCGTGCCCCCTTCGATGCAGTAGCTGGCCAGCGTGAACGGCGCGCCGGCGAAACCGATCACCGGAATCGAGTCGTCGAGGCCCGCCCGCGTGGCCCGCACGACGTCCATCACGTAGCCGAGGCGGTCGACGTCGGTGAGCTCGTGAACCCGGGCCAGGTCGGCTGGCGTGCGGACCGGGTTGTGGATCACCGGTCCCTCACCCGCCGCGAACTCCAGGTCGAAGCCCATCGGTTCGAGGATCGGGAGGAGATCGCTGAAAATGATCGCCGCATCGACGCCGATCCGCTCCACGGTGGCGATCATCACCTCGGCGCACAGTCGCGGGTTTTTGCAGAGCTCGAGGAACCCGACTTTCTCGCGGACGGCCCGGTACTCGGGCAGGTAGCGGCCCGCCTGCCGCATCAGCCACACGGGCGTCCGTTCCACCGGTTCGAGGCGGCAGGCCCGCATCATCAGCGAGCGACTGGAGGCGTCCTGGGGCTGGCCGGGGGGGATCGACTGCACGGGCTGCTCGGCATGGGGGGCGGAACGGCGCGGCGGCGGCACCGCGATCCGGAGAGTATACGCCACCGGGGCCATCGGCAGGGCCGCGGCGGCCACTACACTGATGGCACGCGGAGCCAGTCATCCCGTCGGTCTCGATTCCGCCCGCGATTCCAGCGCCCCATATTCATCGATGACCGCGTTTCTCTCCGGCATCTCCGTCGTCTGCTTCGTCGCCAGCTACGCCGTGGCGCTGGCCTGCGAGGCGTCGCGACTGGTGTTCCGTTCGGGCGTGCGCGGTGCGGTGATGGTCGCCTTCGCCGCGGCCGGCCTCGTCGCCCACACATTGTTTCTCGGCTGGCGGGCGGTGCATGAGGCTGTGGTGCCGCTTTCGAGCCCGTACGACTGGTACCTGCTCGCGGCCTGGCTGCTGGCCGCGGGCTACCTCTACCTCACGGTCGCCAATCCGCGGACGCCGGTGGGACTGTTCGTGCTGCCGGTGGTCCTGGCCCTGATCGGCGCGGCGCAGGCGTCGAGCCGGGCGCCGTTTCCGCAGAGCCCGGCCACGCAGGTCTGGGGTGCGATCCACGGGAGCTTCAATCTCGCCGCCAGCGTGGCGGTGGCGCTGGGGGCGATCGCGGGACTGATGTGGCTGATCCAGGCCGGCCGCCTGGCCCGCAAGCAGGCGCCGCTGGCGGGCTTTCGCATGCCGAGCCTGGAGCGGCTCGCCGCCGTCACGGCCCGCACGCCCTCGATCGCCGCCTGGACGGCGGCGGCGGGATTCGTCTCCGGCATCGTGCTCAACGCCGTCAACCGCCGGCGCGGGCTGATGGAGACGGTGCCCTGGACCGACCCGGTGGTGCTGCGGATGGGGGCGCTGGTGGCCTGGCTCGTGGTCGCCGACGCGCTGGCCGCCGCCGCCCGCCGCCGGCCCGACGGGCCGCGAACCGGCGCCCGACTGGCGCTGGTGAGCCTCGCGGCGCTGACGCTTTCGATCCTCTGGGGCCTGCTCGCGCCCACGAAGCACGGCCAGCCGCCGGTCGCCCCCGCCAGCCATGAGGCCGCCCCATGACGCTGGCCCTCGTCGGCGGCACGCACCGCACGGTGCCGCTCGATCTTCGTGAGCGGCTCGCCTTCTCCGCCGAGCAGGTCGCCGAGGCCCTGGCCCGCTTTCGGGATCGCTTTCCCGACCGCGAGGGGGTGCTGCTGTCCACCTGCAACCGCGTGGAGTTCTACGCCGCCGGTGCGGAGGCCGCGCCGCCGCCGGAGCAGATCGTTTCGTTCCTGGCCGAGTGCCGCGGCATCGACGCCGGCCTGCTGACCCCGGTGCTGGCCCGGGAGCAGGACGAGGCGGTCGTGCGGCACCTGTTCAGTGTCGCGTCCGGCCTCGACAGCATGGTGCTCGGCGAACCGCAGATCCTCGCCCAGGTGAAGCAGGCCTGGGCGCTGGCCCAGGAGAGTCGCACGAGCGGGCCGCTCACCGGCGGCATGTTCCAGGCGGCCCTGCGGACGGCCAAGCGGGTGGCGACCGAAACGGCCCTGGGCCGCGAGCGGACCTCGATCCCCAGCGTGGCCGTGGCCGACTTCGCCAGCGGCGTGTTCGAACGATTCGACGACAAGCGGATCCTGCTCGTGGGCGCCGGCAAGATGGCGGCCGAAACGCTCCGCTATCTGCGGGAGGCCGGCGGCCGCGATGTGACGATCGTCAATCGCACCGCCAGCCGCGCGGTGGAGCTCGCGGCCCGGCTGGCGGCCCGGCCGGGCGACTTCGCCGCCCTGGAGGCCGAACTGGCGGCGGCCGACCTCGTGGTGAGCACGACCGGGGCGATGGAGCCCGTCGTGTCGAGCGACCTCTTCGCGCGGGTCGAGGCCCGCCGTGACGGGCGGCCGCTGGTCGTCCTCGATCTCGCCGTGCCGCGCGACTTCGACCCGCGGATCGGAGACCGGCCGGGCGTGTGGCTGTATTGCGTGGACGATCTGGCGGCGGCCTGCGAGGCCAACCGCAAGAGCCGCCAGCGCGAGCTGCCCGCGGCCTTGGCGATCGTGGACGAGGAGACGCGGCGGTTCATGGGCGACCTGCACCACCGGGCGACGACGCCGGTGATCGAGCAGCTGCGGGCCGGCTGGAGCGAGACGGGCGACGCGGAGCTCGAGCGGCTCTTCCGCCGCCTGCCGGGCCTCGGCGACACGGAGCGGGCGGAGATCCGCCAGGCCTTCGAGCGATACGCGGCCAAGCTCCTTCATCCCCCGCTGGCGTCGCTGCGCGACGAAAGCCGCGCGGGCCCGCCGCACGGCCTGCTCGACGCCCTGCGGCGGCTCTTCGATTTGAAGGACTGAGCGGCGGCGCGATCTGCCCGCCGCAGGCAAGGAGAGCACATGGAGTTTCACGGGTTCACGACCGGGCTGGCGATCATCCTCGGCGGCATCGTCGCGGCGATCGGCCTCGTGGCCGCGGTGCGGAAGATGTTCGCCAAGGACATCCTTCGGCAGGCGCACGACATCACCGGCAACCTCCTGTCGGTGGTGGGCACGCTCTACGCCGTGCTGCTCGGCCTCGTCGTGGTCGACGCCCTGGTCCGCTTCGAGCATGCGATCGACGTCGTGCAGCAGGAGTCGAACTCCCTGGCCGACATCTTCCTCCTCGCCGAACGGCTCCCGGCGGCCCAACGGGATCGCATCCAGGAATCGTGTCGCACCTATGCCCGGCAGGTGGTCGAGGACGAGTGGCCGGCGATGGCCCGCGGCCAGGCCAGCCCGGAGGCGCGGAAGACGGCCTTCGCGCTGGCCCGGAGTCTCGACGGCTACGAGCCCGTCAGCGAGAGCCAAAAGGCGGTGTTCCCCATGCTCCTCGAGCAGATCCGCGAGCTGTGGGACTACCGCCGCGAGCGGATCGGCACCGCGGAGTTCGGCATCCCGGCCGTCGAGTGGTTCGTGCTCATCGTCGGCGGCGCGGTGACGGTGCTGTTCGCGGGGTTGTTCCGCGCGGAGAGCGTGAGCCTGCAGCGGTTCCTGACGGCGTTGGCGGCCAGCGTGATGGGGCTCAACCTGTATCTCGTCGCACTCTTCGGCTACCCGTTCGCGGGCGAACTGACGGTGTCGAGCCGCCCGTTCCAAACCGACATCGAGATCTTCGCGGGCCGGACCGCCGCCGCCGTCGGTTCGCCGGCGGCCGTGCCGGCCGAATGAGCCGGTCCGGCCGCGATCGCGGCCTCACTTCGGCAGGCAGTAGGTCAGCGCCAGCAGGGCGTAGCTGGTGACGAGGTTCGGGTTGTCCTCCATCCAGCGTTCGTTGGCGTTGACCCACGAGCCGTCGGGCTTCTGGCGGGCGAGGATCTCGTCGGACAGTTCGGCCCGCCAGGAGTGCTCCTTGCCCGCGGCGTCGGTGAACGTCTCGACGCCGAGGACGTCGAGCGACTTGGCCGCGGTGTGGAAGTAGTAGTAGATCCCCGCCTGGCCCATGCCGGGGTTTTCCTTGAACGTGTAGTGGCGGCCGAGCCACCTGAGCGCCGCCTTGACGCGGTAGTCGTCCTTCGTGAGCCCGGCGAAGATCATGCTCTTCAGGCCGGCGTAGGTCATCGAGCCGTAGCTCCGCAGCCCGCCCTCGGGCGAGCCGCCGGCCTGGCTCTCACCACCGGCCGCGGGCGTGTAGTAGAAGCCGCCCTCGTCGGCGGAGTTCGTGTTCTTTTCCGCGAACGGCGCCGTGTTCTCCGGGCCGACCAGGTTCTGGGTGCGCGACACGAAGACCAGCGCCTTCTGGATGGCCGGGTCGTTCTCGCTGGCGCCGATCGTTCGCAGCGCCTCGATCATGAACTGCGTGTTGGAGAGGTCGGGCCGGCCCTTCCGGCCGTAGCCCGCGCCGCCGTAGGCCGGGTCGGCCTTGCCCTTGCCCTCGCCGTCGTCCCACTGCAGCCCCTTCACGTAGGCTTCGCAGCCCTTGATCTCCTTGTCGTAGCGGCCGTCCGCGTTGCAGGCGGCCAGCGCCACCATGGCGATCGCGGTCTCGTAGTTGCTCACGGGCGATTCGGGCGCGTAGATGCCGCCGTCGGAGCGCTTGAACGTGAGCAAATAGGCCAGTCCCTTTTGCACGGCCGGTGCATCGACTGGCGAGCCCGACCGGACCAGCGCGTTGACCGCCAGGGCCGTGACGGCCGGGCCGACCTCGGCGGAGAAACTGCCGTCGGCGCTCTGGTGCTGTTCGAGGAACGCCGTCGCCTTGGTGATGGCGGCGCGAATGGCGGCGGCATCGGCCGCGCGGGCGGCCGTCGGCAGACCGGTGGAGGCGAGGACGAGAACCAGCGGCAGGGCAAGTCGATTCACGGGGCACCTCGGGGAGATACGGTGGCGGGACCGTATGCAAGAGTATGCCGGTCGAAGCCGCCGCTCAAAGCGGTCCGGCCGGCGATGGGAAAGATTCCCCGCGGCCGGCAAAACCTTCACCGGCCCGGCGACCCGGCTACCCGCCCACGGCTCGCGCCCGGGGAGTCACACCGGTGCGGTCGGCAGGGCCCGGGGATAAGGCGGCACCTCGCGGGGGGGCGGATCGCGGCCCTCCTCGAGCCGCCAGGCCTCCCGCTCCTCGTCGCTGGCGTAGAAGGTCAGCCAGATGGTCGGGTCGTCGCCGGCGGTCGCGCTGCAGTCCCAGTGGAAGTAGTTGTCGGGGAGATCGACATGCTTCACGGTCGCCGGAAGAATGTCGCGGCGGATGACCGCATACAGCTCCCGGTCGGACAGATGGTCGGTGAAGTCGAGCACGATCCGCTTCGCATACAGCTGCTCGATGATCCCCCACAGCCGCTCGCGAAGCTGCTCGTCGTCGAGCGTGCAGGCGGGCTGCAGCGCCAGTGGCGGATCGAACCAGCGGGCGATCGGCACGAGCGGCGCCAGTTCCCAGGCCAGCATCGACTCGAGAAACCGGTTCTCGACGGGCGTGGGCAGCCCGCGGAAGTCGATCTCCCAGATCGACTCGTCCAGGTAGGGCTCGATGGCGGTTCGCAACTCGCCGTTGCGAATCAGGCAGTCGACTTCTTCCGGATCGGGGTGGCGGGCGAGGGGCATGCCGGCGGGTTCCAGGCGGCTGGAGGTGCGCCGTGCCGACCCGTGCCGGATCGCCGCATCTCCGTCTGTCCACGACCGACGATAGCAACGCGGGCGGGCGATTCAACGATTTCGCCCGCCTTTTTCCCGGGCCTGCGCGGGGTCGCGGCGATACGACCGCTACGACGCGACGACTCCCCGCGGCCCGCCGGGCCGCCCCGGTTTGCCCGGGTTCAGCATTTCGGCTCGAGCGCCGTGATCTTGGCCACCCGGCGGGCGTGCCGGCCCCCTTCGAAGGGCGACGTCAGCCACGTGCGGATGATCTTGTCCTGCACCTCGGAGCCGATCATTTCCGCGGACAGGCACAGCACGTTGAGATCGTTGTGCCGCCGGCTCATCTCGGCCGTCACCTCGTCGTGGCAGGTGGCGGCCCGGACGCCCGGCAGTTTGTTGGCGGCGATCGCCATGCCCACGCCCGTGCAGCACAGGAGGATGCCGCGCTCGACGGAACCGCCGCTCACCCGGCGGGCCACGTCGGCGGCGATGTCCGGATAATCGACCGCCTCCTCGCCGTGCGAGCCGCAGTCGATCACCTCGTGACCCAACCGTTCCAGCAGGCCGATGACGCGCTTCCGCGCCGCCAGCCCCCGATGATCGCTGCCGATGGCAATCCGCATGAATCCGCGTGCTCCTCAAACGATGGTCTGCCGGCGGGTCAGCCGCCCACCGGGTCGATTCCGAGTGTATCCAACCGGGCGACCAGATGCCCGTGGATCTGTCTGGCACAGCGGCGGTAGATGTCCAGGCTGCCCCCGATCGGGTCGAGGACGTCCTGCCGGTCCGGCGACAGCATCGTCACGCGGCCGCCGGCCTCGGGGAACTGGGCAAGGATTGCGGCGCGGTGCGCGGCCGTCATCGTCAGGATCACGTCCGCCTGCCGCACCAGGTCCTCGGTGAGGGGCTGGCTCTCGTGGCCGCCCAGGTCGCCCCCCATCTCCGCCATCACGTCGATGGCGCCGGCGCTGGCGCGGGTGCCGGCCCAGGCGGAGATGCCGGCGCTGGCGACCACCACCCCGTGCCGTTCGATCTCTTCGGGGCGGCAGCCGAGCCGCTCGGCTGCCAGCCGACGAAACAGCGCCTCCGCCATCGGACTGCGGCACGTGTTGCCGGTGCACACGAAGAGCACCATCAGGCTGGAGAGCCGGCGGAGCGTCTCCTCCGACACGATCCCCGGCCGCACGATCCGGAACGAGCCCGACGCGATCTCGATGGTCGAGGCCGGCTGGGCGTACCGCGCCCGCCCGTCGTCGATCGCCATCGCCACGGCCTGCCCGACGCGCTCGAGCAGGTCCGCCGCGGTGACCGCGGGAGCCTCCGCGCCCGGCTCGGCGAGGGCCACCGGCCCGGCGAGCATCCGCATGCAGTCGGCGAGCATCGGATGCCCCGGCACGCGCAGCCGCAGTCTGCCGTCCCCCACCAGCGCCGTCCGGGCCGTCTCGGGCAGGCGATGCACGAGGCTCTCCGGATGGTCGTCGGGAACAATCATCGCCACCGGGCCGGGCCAGCACCGCCGCGCGATCCGCCGGCCGATCGGTGTCATCCGCGGCGCCCAGTCGAGCGCCTCGTCGGCGCTCTTGAGCGCCAGCGTGAGGCGCGGCTCCGCGGCCCGTTGAGGGGAAAGCTCGGACAGCGCCGCCGCCGCCCGCGGTTCGCGGGCGCTCGCCGCCACCACGTAGTCGGTCTCGGTCGGAAAGGCGACGAGCCGCCCTTCGGCCAGCGCCTGCACGGCCCGGTGCACGACGTCGCGGGCGTCTTCGGTGCGGCGGAGGTCGATCACCGTCGTCGGCATGGGATGAGCCGGCGGCGTCGCGCGGCCGTGGACCGGGGGAGCCGATCCGGAGCTGAAGTGTGAACGGCTGGCAAGCGGATCGAACCCGCAAAAGTACCGCGATTTGCGGGGTCCAGTCAAGGATCGTCGACTGGGCAAGCCCGGGTTTCCCGCTCCGGCCGGCCCGTCTCGTCGGCGGACACTTTTCGGCTTGTGACGCCGGCGGGTCTGTCGCTATTCCCTCCCCGCTTCCGCAGCCGCCTCCCCGCATCGGCACCCTTGATGGCCACGCGCCCAGTGCTCCTTCGAACCCCGGCCCGATCGTGGCCGCTCGCCGTGGCCCTCGCCTGCGCCGCGGTGCTGGCGGTCGCGCAGGAGCCGCCGCCGTCCGTCACCGCGCTGCCGCCGGTGGATGCCGCCGCGGCCACGGCCGCCACCGCCGCCGAGGCGAATCGGATCGTGGAGGTGCGGATCGAGGGCAATCACGCCACGGAGGTGTCGAAGCTCCCGCAGCTCGTCACGCGGGCCGGGCAGATCTTCGATCCCCAGGCCGTGGAGCAGGATGTCCGCACCCTGCACCGGACCCGGAAGTTCGTCGACGTGCACCCCAAGTACGTGCGCGTCGAGGAGGGCGTCGTCGTCATCTTCCAGGTGGTGGAGCGGCCCATGCTCCGCTACGTGAAGTACGTCGGCAACAAGCACGTCACCACCCGCACGCTCCGCAAGAAGAGCGAGATCGACGTCGGCGACTCGATGGATCCGTACGTCGTCGAGGAAGCCCGGCGGCGGATCGAGTCGTACTACCACGAGAAGGGCTACGACGCGGCCCGGGTCACGACCGTCGAGGGGAGCAAGCCGGGCGACAAGGGTGCCGTGTTCCTCATCGACGAGGGCCGGAGCCGCAAGGTCGCCTGGACGGGGTTCGTGGGCAACACGATCGCCAGCGACGCCCGCCTGCTCACGCAGATCAAGTCGAAGCCGGGCATCCTCTGGGTGTTCGGCGGCGACGTGGACCGCTCCGTGGTCGACGACGACGTCGAGAAACTGACGGCCTACTACCGCAGCCTCGGCTTCTTTCAGGCCAAGGTGGGCCGTGAGGTGCAGGTCGTCCACGAGGGCCGCAAGGACTGGACGTACCTCACCTTCGTGATCAACGAGGGCCCGCGGTACAAGGTCCGCAACGTCTCGTTCATGGGCAACAGCAAGTTCAAGACGGAGTTCCTCGAGCGCGACCTCAAGCTCAAGAGCGGCGAGCACTTCAACCAGGCCAAGATGGACGGGGACTTGAACATGATCCGCGACATCTACGGCGGCCGGGGCTTCGTGTTCGCCGACATCAAGGCCGACCCGCGGTTCCTCGAGCAGCCCGGCGAGCTCGACCTGGTCTACAGCGTCGTGGAGGGGCAGCGGTATCGGGTCGGCAAGATCAACGTGCGGATCCGGGGCGAGAACCCGCACACCCGACACAGCACCGTGCTCAACCGGCTCTCGCTGCGGCCGGGGGACATCCTCGACATCCGCAAGCTCCGCGACGACGAGCGGCGGCTGAAGTCGAGCAGCCTGTTCCTCGCCGACGCCGCCAAGGGAGAGGGTCCGAAGATCGTGTTCTCGAAGCCCGAGGACGATGGCAAGCGGATGGCGAACGAGCCCGGCCGGCCGGGCTTCCGTGGCCAGAGCCCCGACGGGGCCGAGGGCGAGGCGGTGATCGATCTCGTCGTCGATGGCACCTGGAACGACGCCGTCCAGCCACAGCCAGCGGCGTCGCCGACCGGGACCGCGCCCGCCGCGCCGCGGCCGGCCCAGATCGCCGACCAGCCGGTGTGGCGCGGCCAGAGCCCGCAACCGCTCGCCCCCGTGTTCGTCCAGCAGCCGGGCGTGCCGCAGCCGGCACCGCAGCCGGTGCCGCAGTTCACTCCCCCGCAGCCGTTCGCGCCGCAGCCGGCCATGCAGCCGGCGCCCGCCGGCTGGGGCGTCGCGCCGTCGCTGGCAGCCGGCGGCCCCGCGCCGGTCTACACCGTGCAGCAGCAGGTCGCGCCGGCGATGGGGCCCGCGGTCGGCCAGCCCGGCATGATGCAGCCCGGCCTGATGCAGCCGGCGGTGGCGGGGGGCGGGCCGTTCGCCGCCCAGCCCGTGGGCCAGTTCGACCCCAACCAGCCGCCCGGCTTCCAGCCCTCCGCGCTGCCTGATTTCGGGGGCGGCGGAGCGCTGCCCGTCTTTCCGGGCAACGAGCCTTACGTGATCGTGGACGTGGACGCCGAGGAGACACAGACCGGCCGCCTCATGATCGGTGCCGGCGTCAACTCCAACGCCGGCCTGGTGGGCAACATCGTCGTCGACGAGCAGAACTTCGACATCCTGCGACTGCCACGGAGCTGGGACGACATCAAGAACGGCACGGCCTTTCGCGGCGCCGGCCAGCGGTTCCGGCTCGAGGCCGCGCCGGGCACGCAGTTGCAGCGGTACATGGCCACCTTCCAGGAGCCCTATCTCTTCGACACGCGAATCGGGCTGTCGCTGTCGGCGTCGTACTACACGCGGTTCTTCTACGACTGGGCGGAGGCCCGCGTCGGCGGCCGGATCGGCCTCGGCTACCAGTTCGCCTTCGCTCCCGACCTCTCGGTGAACGCCGGCTTCCGCGGCGAGAGCGTGGACGTGTTCAATCCCCGGATTCCGGGCGTGCCCGCGATCGACAACATGCTCGGCTCGAACGGCCTGTACGGCTTCTCGGGGGGCATCATCCACGACACACGGGACAGCCCCTTCCTGCCCACGCAGGGCCATCTGGCGACCTTCGAGTTCGAGCAGGTGATCGGCACCTTCATCTATCCCCGCGGCATCGCCGAGGCGCGGCAATACTTCCTCCTCAACGAGCGGCCCGACGGCTCGGGCCGCCACGTGCTCTCCATCGGCTCGGTGCTCGGCATCTCGGGGCCGAACACGCCCGCCTACGACAACTTCTTCGCCGGCGGCTACAACACGATCCGCGGCTTCACGTTCCGTGGGGCGAGCCCGCGGCAGGCCGGCTCCAACGGCCAGTTGGCGATCATCGGCGGTCCCTTCCAGTGGCTCAACACCGTCGAGTACATGTATCCGATCACCGCCGACGACACGCTCCGCGGCGTCTTGTTCACCGACTTCGGCACCGTCGAGTCGAACGTCTCGATCAACAACATGCGGGTCGCGCCCGGCTTCGGTTTCCGGATCACGCTCCCGGCGATGGGGCCGGCGCCGATCGCGCTGGACTTCGCCTTCCCGGTGGTCTACGCCCCGTATGACAACCGGCAGATCTTCAGCTTCTTCGTGGGATTTGCGCGGTAGTTTTCACGCCTGCGGGGCCATCCATGGCCCCCGCAGGCTTGGCCCGTCGTGGTCGCAGCCGAGCTGCGACCAGCCGGGCGAGCGGTCGCACCTCCGGGCGACCGTGGCCGCAGCGGGGCTGCGGCACGCGGCGGGGCGACGAGTCGTCGCCCCGAACCGCGTTGGGGCGGTGGGGCAAGGCACGCGGTGCGGCCTACGGCCGCTGCGTGAGGGCGTGTGAGTAGGTTGGCCGCCTGGAGGGCGGCCCATCGAGAGCCGGCGGCGGCCGGCCGAGCGTGGCGAGGCACGATGCGGAGACCACTCGTGCAGCAGGCCCGGAGGGCTGCGGTGGCGCGAAACACGGCGTTTCCCGGCCTGAACTCGCGCTGCGGCGGGGTTGCCTGCCACCCTATGATGCGGGGTATGGATGAGCGGGATCGCCAGGATGGCGCCGGCAGGACGCGGGAGCGGATTCTCGTGGTCTGCACCCGCTATGTGGGCGACACGGTGCTCGCGATCCCCTTCCTGCGGAACCTGCGCCGCGCCCATCCCGACGCCGTGATCGACGTGTTCGCCGAGCGGGCCGCCCGCGAGGTGCTCGCCGCCTGCCCCTACCACGACGAGCTCGTCCCCTGGGAGCGGTCGCGGCGCGGGTGGTTCGCGTCGCTGGCCGGACTGCGGACGACGGCCGCCTGGCTGCGCGGCCGCGGCTACGCGCGGGCCTACCTGCTCAAACGTTCGACCTCGGTGGCGCTGCTGGCCCGGCTGGCGGGCATTCCGCGGCGGATCGGTTTCGCGAGCGAACTCGGCCGCGTGTTGCTCACCAAGGCGGTGCCTGTGCCGCGCGGCAGGCATCAGGTGCAGGCCTATCTCGACCAGTTGCGGGCCGAGGGCGTCGCCGTCGACGACGGCCGCAACGAGAACTGGGTGCCGGCGCCGGTCGCCGCCCGCAGCGCCTCCCTGCTGGCGGACCTCCCCGCCGACAGGCCGCGGGTGCTGCTCGCGGTGCGCGGCACCGACGCGCTGCGGTTCTGGCGGTTCGACCGGTGGGCCCGCCTGGTCGAGTGGCTCGTCCACGACCGCGGCTGCGAGATCGTGCTCTGTGGCGCGCCGCTCGATGCCGCCGCGCACCGCCGGCTGGCGGCCGCCGTCGGCCCGGCCGTCGCAGCGCACGTCCACGACTTCTCCCGGGCGGTGTCGCTGCGTGAGGCGGGCGGGCTGGTGGCCCGCATGGACCTGTGCATCGGCGTCGACACGGGGCTCGTGCATCTCGCCGCCTCCTTCGGCGTGCCGGTGGCGGTGCTCGTGGGGCCGACCGATCCGAACCAGTGGTCGCCGTGGATGACGCACAGCGCGGTGGTGCGTTCGGCGCGGGTCGTCCGCGGCCCGCTGGCCAGGCTCCGGTCCAGGCTCCGGCCGCACGACGAGCGGCACCTGCGCTGGACCCAAGGCCGGGCGTCGATGGACGACATCTCGGTGGCCGATGTGATCGGGTGTGTCGCCGGCCTCCTGCCGGCCCGCCCGGCACGCCCGGTCGATCCGCCGCCGGTGATGCGCACGATCGACCTGCGCGACGGCGCGTTCAACTACGCGGTCGTGAGCCGCTCGGCGGCGGCGGTGCCGGCCACGAAGCCGCTGGCCCATGCCCACTGAAAATTGAAGCCCCCAATCCGGCCGTCCACGTCGAGCACCTCGCCGGCGAACGACAGCCCCGGGCAGATCCGGCTCTCCATCGTCTCCAGCCGCACCTCGGCCAGCGGCACGCCGCCCGCGGTCGCTTCGGCCACGGCGAAGCCGCGGTCGCCGACGATCGGCAAGGGCGTGGCGGTGGCGAGCGTCACGAGCCGGCGGCGGGCGTCTCGTGGCAGGTCGCCGGTCAGGGGAGCCGCCGCGAGCTCGCAAAGCGACCGGGCGAGGCGGTCGGGCAGCCGATCGCGGAGCGTCGCCAGCGCACCCCGGCCCTGCTCCGCGACGAGCCAACGATCGGCGGCTTCGGACGTCGTGCCCGGGAGCCAGTTGAGGGACAAGCGAACGTCGGGATCGGCAGCCCGGGCCACGAGCCAGTGGCGGCTGATGTCGAGGACCGCCGGTCCCGACAGGCCGACATGCGTGCACAGCGTGCTGCCCGTCGCCGCGCAGAGCCGCCGCCCGGTGGCGGAGCCGAGCACGATCTCGGTCGGCAGCGTGAGCCCCGACAGCGCCGTGATCCAGTGCTCCGCCGACAGCACCAGCGGCACGAGCGCCGGCACGACGGGGCTGGTGAGGCTGTGGCCCAGCGCCGTGGCCAGCAGCAGGCCGCCGCCGTCGGAGCCGGATTTCGGCAGCGACTTGCCGCCGGTGCAAAGGATGACGGCCCGGCTGCGGATCGTGCCTGCGCTTGTGACCGTGACGAACTCGCCGGCCGTGGGCGCGATCTCGGTCACACGGGCCGGGTGGACGATCGTCACCCCGGCCGCGCGGGCGGCAGCGACCAGTGCCTCGAGGATGGTGCGGGCGGAATCGGTGACGGGAAAGAGTTTGCCGGTCTCCTCGCGTTTGAGGGCGACGCCGGCGGCGGCGAAGAACTGCACCGTGTCCGCCACGCCGAAGCGGCGGAGCACCTTGCGAATTGCCGGCGGCGTGCTGCCCGCATAGTCGCCCTCGTGGACCACGTCGTGCGTCACGTTGCAGCGGCCCCCGCCGGCGACCAGGATCTTGGCCCCGAGCTTCCGGGCACCGTCTACGGCCACGATGGCCAATGGTCGTCCGGCCGCCGCCGCGGTGCGGCCCGCCCAGGCGGCGGCGAACAGGCCGGCGGCGCCCGCCCCGACCACGAGGACATCGGCTGCGTCGGGCAGGAGGCCGGACTGTGCGGCCGGTGCGGGTGATGAGGGGGGCATGGCAGGGGCGGGGCTGGAACGGGGATGTCCCGAGTCTGGACCCGGAAGGAGAAGCGATCAACAATCGGTCAGATACCCGGGAGGAATCGCGATGCGGTGTTCGCAGGCTGCGTGGGCGGCGTTGCTCTGCTGGAGCGTGGGAGCATGGGACGGGGCGGGGATCGCCCGCGCGGCCGACTGGCCGCAGTGGGGCGGCACGTCGAGCCGCAACATGGCCTCGGCCGAGACCGGCATCCCCGAGACCTTCTTTCCCGGCAAGAAGAAGCGCGACCGGCTGGGATTCGATCCCGCCACGGCCAAGAACGTGCGGTTCATCGTCCGGCTGGGTAGCGAGAACTACTCCGCCCCGATCGTCGCCGGGGGGCGGATCTTCATCGGCACCAACGACGAGGACCTCGACGACCCGCGGTTTCGGCCCACCGAAGGGGGCGTGTTCCTGTGCCTCGACGAGCGGACCGGTGCGCTCCTCTGGCGGCTGGTCGTGCCCAAACTCGAGATCGACCGCGCGAAGGTGAGCGAGGATTTCGACGCCATGAACCTCGGCGTCTGTTCGACGGCCACGGTCGAGGGCGATCGCGTCTATCTCGTCACCAACCGCTGCGAGGTCGTGTGCCTCGACGCCGACGGCCTCGCCGACGGCAACGATGGCCCCTTTCGCGACGAGGCCGCCTTCTCGGTGCCGGAGGGCGCCGCCCCCGTGGAGCTCGGGCCGCAGGACGCCGACATCCTCTGGCGGTGCGACATGCTCCGCGACCTGCCCGTCTTCCCGCACGACGCCTCCAACTGCGGCGTGCTCGTGCTCGGCGAGCACCTCTACGTGGGCACCGGCAACGGCGTCTACGATGGGAAGGTGGTGCTGCCTACGGCGCCGTCGCTGGTCGTTCTCGACAAGCGTTCGGGCGCGGTCGTCGCCCGCGACGATGGCAAGATCAGCGCGGCGGTGTTCCACGGGCAGTGGTCCTCGCCGGCCCTGGCGAACGTGAAGGGGCGGCCGCTGGTGCTCTACGGTGCCGGCGACGGGGTCTGCCATGCCTTCCGCCCGGCAGCCCCGGGCGGCGGCGGCGTGCTGGAAGAGGCCTGGTGGTTCGACTGCAACCCGCCTGGCTACCGTGAACGCGGCGGCCAAACGATCGACTATTGGGCACTGGTCCGCGGGGCGCCCAAGAACCTCGACGCCGACGGCATGCTCGTCAGCCCCAGCGAGATCATCGGCACGCCCGTCGTGCACGGGAATCGTGCCTATGTGGCGATTGGCCAGGACCCGATCCACGGCCCGGGCCGCGGCGCGCTGTCGTGCTTCGCGCTCGACGGGAAGGGAAATGCGACCGGCACGTCCCGCGTCTGGCAGTATCTGGGCATCGGCCGCACGCTGTCCACCGTGTCGATCGCCGGCGGCCTGCTCTACGTTGCCGAGCATGCCGGCAAGGTGCACTGCCTGGAAGCCGCCACCGGTGCGCTGGTCTGGGTGCACGACACCCGGGACGAGATCTGGTCGAGCACGCTGGTCGTCGACGGCAAGGTGTTCGTCGGCACCCGCAAGGGGCTGACGGTGCTCGCGGCGGGCCGCGCGCGGCGGCACATCGCCGACATCAAGCTCGGCACGCCGGTGTGGTCGGTGCCCACGGCCGCCAACGGCACGCTGTTCGTCGCCTCGCAGAAGAACCTGTGGGCCGTGGCGGCGCCGCCGGCCGAGTGACCGCCCGAGCGGCGAAAACGCCCACCAAGCCCCCGCCGGCGGAAGGCGGTGAAGAGGCTCTGCACGGGCGGGTATGCGATCGCCTTGATCGCCGCCGCGACTTTCGCGCCGCTCACGCCGTAGGACCCCAGCGTGCCCGGGTCTCGTCAGCCGGCGCTGCCGCTGACGACCAGCCGGCCTTCCGGGTCGATGCGTGCAAAGCGGATGTCGAGAGTCCGCAGGAAGGTCTGGAGCCCGGCGTCCTGGATCGGCAGCACGTGGGCGGGCGTGTCGGAATCATTGTGGTGGGAGTGCCACAGGCCGGGTGGCGTGACAAACACCGCATGGGGTTCCCAGTCGAATCGCTCGGCGTCGGCGATGGTGCCGTCGTCGGCCAGCTGCGTCCCCACCAGCGTGTAGCAGCCGGGCGGGGCATCGACGACCAGATCGACGGCCACCGACTGGTGGCGGTGCGGTGCCTGCACGGTGCGCGGTGGCAGCAGGCCGAACATCGCCCACAGGACATGGCTCACCGTCTGCGTGTCGGGAAACGCGGCATTGCCCAAGAGCACGCTCAAACGGTTGGCCCGGCCGCTGGCCGGGTCGGCGGCGATCTCCGCGAGCACCGCGCGGATCGCGGCGGCACGGTGGAGCGTCGGTTCGAACCGACGCTCCGAGGCTTCCGCACCGAGATACCGCAGCAACGGCTCGTCGTGCACCCAGTACAGCGCCGCGTCGTCGCCCGCTTCATGCCGGGCGGGCGACCCGGCAGGCAGCGTAAACAGGTCCCCGGCCTCCCAGGGGATCTCAACGGCTGCGCCGTGGCCGCGGGTCTCGAGCCGCGTTCGGCCCCGGCCGCGCATCACGAAGAACAACTGGCTCGTCGCATTGACGTCGGTGGCGACCGCTTCGGCCGGCAGAATCCGGATGAAACTCGAGCACAGTCCGGGCGTCGTGGCGGGCCCCGCGCAGCGCAGTTCGGTGGACAGATCGAGCGGCACGGCCCGGCTCGGTCCGGTCTGGTGGAGCCGGGCCGGAAATCGGCCTCCTGGAATCGGGGGCACGGCTCCCGAGGCGAGCGGATTGGAGGCCCGGCGGTAATCGTGGATCTCGGCGGCGGCGCCGAGCCGTGTCAGGCTGGCGGCGTCGGCGGCGGGAGCAGCGGTCGGTGTCATGGCGAGTCTCCGGTTCAAGCGACTGATGCGTGGCCACGTCACACGGCCGCGGCCGATCCGAGCGGCTCCGTCAGGGAATCGCCGCCGGCGCGGGCCCGGCTCGCGACCGCCAAGTATAAGGTTTGGGACGGGGCCGCGCGGCCGTCACCGTGGCACCATCCAGGCCAGCGGACCGGACTGCAGCCACACGAGAAGCCCCATCAGGGCCGCCAGGAAGAGCGAGTGGGGGAACGCCCGCCGCAGGATCGTGCCTTCCTGTCGGTGCGTGCCGGTGGCCGTCGCCGAGACGACGATGCTTTGGGCGTCGATCATCTTGCCCATCACGCCGCCGGTGCTGTTCGCGGTGCAGGTGAGGAGCGGGTCGAGGCCGAGCTGCTCCGCCGTCACCCGCTGCAGGCTGCCGAACATGGCGTTGCTCGACGTGTCGGAGCCGGTGAGGGCCACGCCCAGCCAGCCGAGCAGCGGGGCGAAGAACGGATAGAACGGCCCGGAGTGGGTCAGCGCCAGGCCGAGCGTGACGTCGCTGCCGGAGTACCGGGTCACGAAGGCCAGAGCCAGCATCGCCGCGATCGTGGCCAGGGAACCGGCCAGGCCGCGCAGCGTCGCCAGCCCGATCGCCCCTGCCCGGCGCCATGAAATCCCCAGCCACGGAATCGCCATCAGCGCTGCCACCAGAATGCCGGTCCCGGCGGCCGACAACCAGTTGAAGCGATAGACGGCCCGCTCGATCTCCTGCGTCTCTCGCGTGGCCGGCGGCACCTTCGCCACGCGGCCGTCGAGCCAGGGCACGGGAAACTCCGGCGCCACGAACCGCTGCGGCAGAAGAGCGGTCGCAGCCGCGGCCGGCGGGCGGCCTTCGAGCAACGCTTTCACCGGCGGCAGGCCCCACGCGAACACGGCCGCCGAGAGGAAGGCCCACGGCATCCACGCCCACACGATCGCCCGAACGGGCGTGGCCGCGCGGGGCGGCCGCGGCTTCTGCGGAGCGGCGACGCCGTACCGCCAGATGTCGCGGGGCCGCCAAAAGCGCAGGAACACGGCGAGGGCCACGAGGCTCGCCGCGCCGCCCACGACATCCACGAGCGCCGGTCCCACGAAGTTCGCCATCGCGAACTGCACCGCCGCGAAGGAGGCTCCGCAGGCGAGCACCGCCGGCCAGACGCCGACGAGGCCCCGACAGCCCGCCATGGCCACCACCATCCAGGCGGGCACGAGGAGCGAGAAGAAGGGGAGCTGGCGTCCGGCGAGCGCGGAGATCGCCTGCTCGTCGAGCCCGGTGACCTTCGCCAGCGTGAGGATCGGGGTGCCGAGGGCCCCGAAGGCGACCGGCGCCGTGTTTGCCAGAAGCGCGATGCAGGCCGCCTCGACCGCCGGGAAGCCGGCGCCCCGCAGGAGCGCTGCCGAGATCGCCACCGGTGCCCCGAAGCCCGCGGCCCCTTCCAGGAAAGCCCCGAAGCAGAACGCGATCAGGAGCGCCTGCAGTCGGTGGTCCGCCGAGAGGCTCGTCACCGACCGCTTCATGATCTCGAGCGCGCCGGCCTCCAAGGAAAGACGGTAGAGAAACATCGCGGCGACGATGATCCATCCGATGGGAAACAGCCCGAAGGCCGCGCCGTGGAGAGCGGCGGCCACGGCGGCGTCGCCCGGCATCCCCATGATGCCGATGGCGATCACCAGCGCCGCCGTCAGGCCGGCGATCGCCGCCGCCAGGGCCGACGCGTGGCCGGAGGCGAGCAGTCCGAGGAGCACGGCCAGGGGCAGCACCGCGACGATCGTCGAGGCGGCGGGCCAGCCGAGCGGGTCGTAGACGTGCTGCCAGGGCATATCAGAGCCCGCCGGCCACGACCGCCAGCGCCACGGTGCCCACCGCCACCAGCACCCAGCCCATCGCGCGGGCGATCGCCGGGCGGTCGGCATAGCGGTAGTCGCTGCGGGCGATCGCGGCCAGCACGTGGCGGTGCTCCCAGATGCCGGCCAGCGTGGCGGCGATGCCCAGGGCGATGAGCGTGCCGCCGGCGATCCGCGTCTTCAGCGGCGTGAACCCGACGAGCCGGCCGTCGAGCCCCATCGCCGCCTGGCCGAGCCGCTCGATGCCGAAGCCGAGCGAGATCATCGCCAGGCTGGTGCGGATCCAGGCCAGGAGCGTGCGGTCGGCCGCCTCGCGATTCCGCTCGCGGGCCAGTTCGTTGGGGAGTGAAACGTCGTCGCCGGCGGGCCGGTCAGGGGCGGTCGTCATGGCGCCCAGCATACCCGGGCTGCGGCCGGGAGAACGTCAGCCGAGCAGCTGCCGGGCCAGCGAGAAGTAGATCACGAGCGTGACCATGTCGGTGGCGGCGAGGGCCACCGGGCCGGCGGCCACCTGCGGCTCGCGGGCGAACAGCCGCAGCAGGTTGGGCATCGCCACGCCGATCGCGG
>Ga0315900_10002031_pt1 | contig 31744 bp, 24 predicted proteins | sample LakEriMetagenome_FD_203521 | JGI IMG/M metagenome (GOLD analysis project Ga0315900, IMG submission 203521) | Freshwater fungal communities from buoy surface, Lake Erie, Ohio, United States - Buoy 12 MA114 | ecosystem: Environmental > Aquatic > Freshwater > Lake > Lake biofilm | place: USA: Lake...
GCAAACTGTACGATACTATGCACTATACTTTGAGGATGCACAATCACATCAATTTGTTCAGCTTTTAGATTAAATAGCCATTTTGCTTCAATTACCTCTAGGCCCTTATTCATTAAACTAGCCGAATCAATCGTGATTTTAGCGCCCATTACCCAATTAGGATGTTTTAAAGCTTGAGCTTTGGTAACATTTGCTAAAAATGCTCTGTCTTTTCCTCTAAATGGTCCGCCGCTAGCCGTTAAATAAATTTTCTCAATTTGATTATCAAATTCACCTACCAAACATTGAAAAATAGCCGAATGCTCTGAATCAACAGGATATAAATTAACAGCGTTTTCGTAAGCTAACTTAGTGACAATATCTCCTGCAACCACTAAGGTTTCTTTATTTGCTAAGGCAATGGCTTTTTTATGCTTAATAGCATTAATCGTTGAGGCTAAACCTGCATAACCAACAATAGAAGCTAAAACTGTATCAATGGTTTCCATCTCCACAATTTGCTCGATTGATTTAGCACCAGCAAATACTTTGACATCGTGCTCAAATAAAGCATCTTTTACTTGCTGATATTTGGTTTCATCGCCAATTACAACAGCATTTGGCTTAAATTCAATAGCTTGTTTAATCAATAAATCAGCATTTGAATGGGCTACCAAAACCTCTGCTTCAAAGTGTTGCGGATTATCTCTAATTACCTCTAAAGCTTGAGTTCCAATACTTCCAGTACTGCCCATAATGGCAATACGTTTTGGGGCTTTTTCTTGATTTGTATTTTGATTCATTTAGCCCGTAAAAATGGCGAAAATTTTAGGATTATGGAAATATTCTTTTAACCCTGTCTACAGACAGGTAGACGCAAAGAAACAGAGAAAAGTCGCAAAGAATGCAGAATCTAATCCACGTATGACGTAAACCAAACAATACTAAATAATCTTTGTTACTTCTTTGCGAACTCTCCTAAAAAAAATAACTTTGCAGTCTTTGCGGTTAATTACCAAATACTATGAAATAGTCATGTTGCCTAAAGCCCATGTAAATTTGAAGATAACATGGCTATACCATATGACCTTAAAAAACAATAATATCTACTTATGAAACATAAAACAGCCATATTACTTTTACAGCTAGGAACACCTGATAGTCCAAAAAAATCGGATGTTAGAAAATATTTAACTCAGTTTTTAAATGACCCTAGAGTAATTGATATTCCTTGGTTAGCAAGAACCTTATTGGTGAATGGTATCATTGTTCCATTTCGTTCAGGTAATTCTTCTAAATTATATAAAGCTATTTGGGACGAAAAAACAGGTTCTCCTCTATTAAAGCATACGCTTGATTTACAAAAAAAACTACAAGTAGCTGTTGGCGAAGATATAAAAGTGGAAATGGCGATGCGTTACCAAAGCCCAAGTATGGAAAGTGTTTTGGATCGCATGAAAAAAGAAGGCTATCATAAAATTATCGTTTTTCCTTTATTTCCTCAATATGCATCGAGTAGCACAGGTAGCGCTTTACAAGAATTTATGCGTATTGTGAGTAAATGGTGGGTAATACCAGAAATAAAAATGATTAGTCAGTATTACGATAATGATGATTACATTAATTGTATTGTAAACAGAGCTAAGCAGCATGATATGACTAAATATGACCATATTATTTTTAGTTACCATGGTTTACCAGAGCGACAAGTAGATAAGGTTTATGAAGATGGTTATTTGTGCAAAGATCATCACTGCGAAACAGAATTGTCAAACGAAAATTACTACTGCTACAAAGCAGGCTGCTACCAAACAACCAAAGCTTTAGTTGAAAAATTAAATATACCTGAAGATAAATACACCGTGAGTTTTCAAAGCCGTTTAGATAATAAATGGTTGACGCCGTTTAGCGACAAAGTAGTTGAAGAATTGGCAAAAAAAGGTGCAAAAAATTTATTAGTATTTTCACCAGCTTTTACGGCTGATTGCTTAGAAACCATTTATGAAATTGGAACGGAGTACCAAGAAATTTTCCACGAACACGGTGGAGAAAAAATACAATTAGTAGAGAGTTTAAATAGCGGAGATGATTGGGTGGAGACTATTAAAAAGATTACTATCGGATAAAATCTGATACGATAATTTTTTTACTGATAAGTTTCTCTGCAGAATTATAAATTGAAATATAATAAGTAGAGTTTGATACATTTTCTAAATCAAGTTCTACATTATTATAGCCTTTTACTACAGCAAAATTTTTGACTTGAACTAACTGACCTAAAGCATTATGCACTTGCAGTTCTAAAGTTTGGTCACTTAAAGAATTTAACACTACACCCAATTCATTTGTACCACTATGAGCAATTAAAATATTGCCATTAGACGCTTTACAAGAAGCAATATTGATGGATTTAGAGATATTTTTCACGCCATTATTATCAACTAGCACTAGTCTAAAATAATTCATATCTGTTATTGAACTCGAATTAAATTGATAACAATGTTTTTCATTGGTCGTGCCATTACCAAACACATTACCAATACTCGTGAAATTTACACCATCAGAAGATTGTTCAATCGTAAAATAACTATTGTCTTTTTCCGAAGCCGTGCACCATTCTAGAATAATATCGTTATTAAGACACTTAGCATCAAAATTAATAAGCTCAACTGGCAATGGCGATAACCTTGCCGATAACACCCATGGACAAAATGTGCTAACACCAACTGCAGAAACCGAACCAACCGTTGCGCCAGAAACTACAGCTGCTCCAGTACCAATAATTAAATTATCCGAAATCCATCCAGAACCATTCCAATACTGTGGTCCCACAAAACCAATATTATACGGTGCTGCTAAAGTATTTTCAATTCCACGGTAACTAAATGTAACATCAGCAGTAACTGGATGACTATTTGTAATATCCCACCATCTATCTACAACTACTTCATCACTGCCGTCAGGAAAATTTCCATTGGGAGAAAACATTTGACTTACTGCAGGCCCTAAATTACTTGCACCTGCCCAAGGAACATTAAATGCGGTGGCTGTTGCACGAGTTGATACTTCCACAAATGCGGCCGCATTACTCATAGGAGTAGTGCTATTAAATGTAAATGGAATGTAAGAACCTGCTACACCAAAAGGATAAACTCTTGAGCCACCAATAGTTCTGTGATACCATCTGATAATACTTGGATTAACAGCTGAGTTAGTTTCACTGATGATATAACCACTGCTTCGTGTAATGGCTCCAACAGCACTATTAGTGATATCTATTCTGTTTGCATTTAAATCTAAGGTAGAAGAACCAACAGATAGAATACCAGCAAAAGTTGCTTGTCCACCAACGGTAGTTGAATTAACGGCTAAGGTTTTAATACCATTGCCTGCTAAAGATAAATTATAAAATGCCGTAGCTGCTGAACCACCAATGGTTTGGGCATTACCTGCTAAAACAACACCTCCCCCATCGGCTGTAAAAGCAACGTTTGCTGAGTTGTTTGTCCAATTACCTTCCAAAGAAATTGTGGAAGTTGCACTAGGAGTAATAAGTCCATTAGATTGACTTAAATAACCACCAGCAGTGTTTCCGCTTATATACATTTGTGATGCCCCTGAGAAAACAATATACGCACCGTTGTTAACCAATCCTTGTGAATAGTAATTCAACGAAGAAAAACCAAAAAACAAAGACAAAAGATATGCTAAATTAAATTTCATTAATAATCTGTTTAGTAATATTTTGTTTTTATTTTGCATCCTGTGTTTTAGCGCCTTGTTTTCTTTTGTAAAGTTCTATATATGAATCGTTGGTATTAATTTGTCTCCAGTCAGATGAAGGTTTATCAAATCTCACTTGAGTACCGTCCCACCAAATTGCTTTTCCTTCCTCTACATCTTCTTCATGATGTAAAACTCCATTCATGTTTTCTTCAAACGAACTTGCTAAAATTTCTGAAGAAACTGATACATTTTTATTCTTGATTGTTGCAACCATAATAAAGTTAATTTTACTGTTACTTTCGCCTCCTTGCATTTCTTTTATTTGCACTCCATTTGAAGAAATATTTGAGACGAAAACCCCTTTACAATCTTCTAAAGAAGAAACCGTTACTACAAGACTTTCAATATCAATAAGTTCTGACACAACAGAGTCAAATGGAATCAAACACGAACCATTTACTAAACTTGTTTTTCCTTTTATAGTTAAATCATTGGTAAGAGAGGTAACTGCATACGAAGCAACTCGTTCACCTGAATTTAAAGTATTTAGTTGAGTAAAAGCTACATTACTTATTGCTTGACCATCAGAGTATATTCCATATCTTTTTCCAGATAGATGTGTGCCGTAAACTCTTCCTTTAATCCATCCTCCCATAACACCTCCATAAATACCCAAACCAATTCCATGATCTTCTTTCAAACTTATTCCGTCGTCTGATTTAGTGCCGGGCGATGACATTTTTCCTAAATTACCAGCTACAATGCTACCATTAGCAGTCATACCATAAACCGAAAAATCAGTTCCTGCAGAAGAAAAATAACCTAGCATACCACGAGCAAATGTAAAATCAATTCCTAAAACTCCTCCAACTCTTCTGTCAGCAAAAGCTGTTGCTCCATTTGACCCAAAAACTCCAAAAGAAAAGCCATTAGCACCAACAATATCTGGCCCCGTTCCTGAAACTCCAGAACCAGGAGCGGAATATGATGTTCCATTAGTCGTACTCAAGTTCAAACCTCTGACACCTGCGCCTTGCGCATTAGTCCCATTATATTCCCCTTGAACTGCAGCAAATAATGTTGCTCCTCCTGTAATTTGACCATAAACCCCACTTCCGTTAAATCCACTATATCCATTCACAGCCCAATCCAAAGTATTATTACTTACCGCCGAAAATAAATCATCTGCTATAACCGTAGTTAATGCACCAACAACTACTTCTCCATCGGTTCTAATACGCATTCTTTCAAGTGAATTAGTAGCAAAAACCAATGCCTGCAAATCATTTGTACCTAAATAAGCATTATTGGCAGCTACTCCATAAGCAGAAGTAGAAGCAGTAGTTCCCAAGTTACCTCCCACATACCATGGATTTCCTGGAGTCACATTATCAATTAAATTAGCCCACTGAGCTCCTGTCCAATAATAATAACCTGCACCATTACCTCCAGTTGGAGCTGATGTAGAAAAAACCAATAAACTAGTAACCGGCGTGCCGGTTAAAGGCGCGTAAGTACCTACAGCTGTTAAAGCAACTCTTGGAACTAATAAGCCCTTATCTGTTGCTGCAATATCTAACATTGCACAGTTTGCTGGAGCTGCACCAGTAGCATTAATTCCAACGTTTTGAGCATTTAAAGAAGAAGAGATATAGCTCAAAAAGAATAAGCAAATAAATATTTTTTTCATTTTAATTATTTTTAATCATTTTAAATTTAATGAAAAGTTACAAAAAAAATCCCTATTTCACGAACTTTTTTATAGAATTTTACTCACCGAAACGTACATTTCGCCATTTGTTAAAAGTTTTTTTCGTTTTAGATTTATTTTTAATACCTTAATAAATAAAATAAATCAGATATAACTAGTTATTCAAACACGCATAAAAAATCTTAAATTCGACTGTTTTTAAAAAATAATTATTCAATTAGCACACAAATATTTACAAGAAAATAAATATGTTGCATTGTTTCAATGTAATAAGAACAAATCTGGTTTCAAAAATATTATTCAAATTTCAAATAAGAATACCAAAACCAAGATATCGCTTAATAAAAAAAACATTGTTTTTATAAATTACGATTACAAAAACAACATTGAATCTTTTCCTGAAAAAGAAAACAACCCACTTCAATTTCCAAAACAATTATTTATTGAAGTAGAAGAAGAAATTGAGTTCGGCAATATCCATTTTAAAAATCATGAATCTTCGCAAAAAAACATCACAATTAAAGCGACTGTAAATCAAGAAGAATATATTACGAAAGTAGAGGCATTAAAAAAACATATACAACAAGGCGATATTTATGAAATAAATTATTGCATCAGTTTTGAAGCGCATGATGTAACCATAAATCCTTTAGCGATTTACCAAAAATTAAACGCTATTAGTAATGCTCCTTATTCGGCTCTAGCTAAATTTGATTCGCAATATATTATTTCGTCAAGCCCCGAATTATTTATAAGTAAAAAAGGAAACCTACTAACTACCAAACCTATTAAAGGAACCGCGAAACGTTCCATCAACCAATCAGAAGATGATTCTTTAAAAAAAGATTTACAATCTAATGTAAAAGAACGCACCGAAAATGTGATGATTGTGGATGTGGCTAGAAATGATTTATCTCGTATAGCAAAAAAAGGAAGTGTTATCGTTGATAAATTATGCGACATAGAATCTTATCAACAAGTTCATCAAATGGTTAGCACCGTCAGCTGTGAACTGAAAGAAAACACTTCCTTTCATGATATTATTCATTCCACTTTTCCCATGGCTAGTATGACTGGTGCGCCAAAAATAAGGGCGATGGAATTAATAGATAAATACGAATTATATAATCGAGGACCTTACTCTGGAGCCTTAGGTTATGTTGACGAGAAAGGAGATTTTGATTTAAGTGTTTTGATACGTAGTATTTTTTACGATGAAGAAAAACAGTATTTGAGTTTTACCGTTGGAAGTGCTATTACAGCTATGTGCAATGCCGAAGATGAATATGAAGAATGTTTATTAAAAGCTAAAGCAATGATGCAGGTTTTACAAACATAGACTCAAACTAAATCAGTCATTGTCTATTCTACAACAAATGTTTTAGTAGCTACTTTCTTATTCCTATCAAATAAACTCAAGATATATTGACCTGGAGACAAATCTTCTATCGAAATAGTATTTTCAGGATTAATAGTAGAAATATGTTTTACTACTTTTCCTTGCATATCGTAAACATTAATAGTTGAATTTTCCGACAATTTATAATTTTCAATTCCAACATTTAAAACTGTAGAACTTGGATTTGGATATAACTTTAACTGCACTGTTTGTTTTTGTTTATTTTTTATCTCTGTTAGGATATTGCTTGCTCCATTTGCAAAAACATACTCACCAAACTTTAACGTATCAACTGTAAAAAACCCTAATTTACCTGATATTTTAAACTTAGTATAGCTAGTTACCTCTTTCCAATCGTCTCCAGCATTTTTTCGGTATAATAAAATAATACTATCACCATTAATAACAGTTAAGCAGGTATCTAGATAGCTATTTCCAGTCATGTTTTTATTACCATCATAATTAAATCTAATTTTACCAACAAAGCCGTTAGATAAAATTCCGTCAACTTTCCAATAATGCTGGGTGTTTAAGCGAAAATTATTGACATTGTTTTGGATTGGATCAGGTGCCGCAAAATTATGTTCAATTCTAATGTAAGAAGAATCTACTCCTTTGTTGGAAACTAATACCAATGCTCTGCCTAAAGTATAAGTAATATTAGCATTTGTTTTGATAGTTTTAGATTCTGATGAAATAGCGTCACTGATTTTTGAATCTACATTCATTCCAGTATAAACTGGCAAAACGTTAGTTTGAACTGTAAAAGATTTCGTTGAACCAGTCATATTGACCGTTTTAATTTCTTTACTCCATGAAGCATCCATAAAACTAACTTCTAATGGCACATTAGAATACAAATTTGGCGCTCCAAATAATTTTTGCTTCACATACACTACAGATGTATATGGTGCAACTGAGCCAGTTGTTTTTACTGAATCAATAGAAAAATGGGGCCAGCCACCATTCATCACCCAATTATCAAAAAAATCATTTAAATTTTGCCCAGAAGATATCGCTAGTAAATCTCTGAACTCAATACTATTCATATTTTTATATGCCTTTTGTTGCATAACAAACTTTAAGGCAGTAAAAAAAGCCGCATCACCCATATAGCTTCTTAAAGTATGAGCCACATCCGAGCCCTTTTTATAGACATGATCGCCGTAAGTGTATTGATGTGGAAGACCTGAAACAGCTCTAAAACCTTTTTCCCTCAAATGAATATATTTTACAATATCATCATGTATAGTTTTTACTTCAGAGATATATCTTCCATAATTATAAGTCCATTCCAAAAATAATTTTTCACTATAACTTGCCATGCCTTCATTTAGCCACATATCTTCTTGAGTTTCACACGTCATTAAATCTCCCCACCAATGGTGAGATAGCTCGTGCGCCATGAGCAGCTCATAGGCAATACTAGTAGCTGCTTGAGGATAAGCGATATTTGTAGCGTGTTCCATTGCTCCGCTGCTAAAAGGAACTAAACAATAACCTACTCTATTCCACATATAAGGACCGTAATAACTTTCGAAACCTAAAACAGCATCTGGCAAATGAACAAACCCATTTTTTAAAGCAGTTGTATCACTTGGTCGAGCTGCCAAAACAACAGGTAAATTGCCATTAGCGGCAGCGATATTCCAATTTACTTGCGTATAATCTGCCACTGCAACTGATGCCAAATAGGTAGGGATTTCTTTATCTAATACCCATTTTCGAGTATGAACTCCTCCAGCAGTTATATCCGAAATTAAAGCTCCATTACAATAAGATGTTTTGGCTAAAGTAGTTGTGATATTAAATTCGTATTTAGATTTCTCCACAAAATTATCAAAACAAGGGAACCAAACTCTACCATAATTATGAGGCTTAGCGGCAAAACCAACACCTAGGTTATAGGCATAATTTCCGTTAAAAGAAAAACCGCCCCAACCTGATGCATCGCCCTGTGGAGATCCATGGTAATAAACTACTATATTGACGGTATCTGTAGTATTTAAAGTAGAAGATAAGTTTACTCGAACCAAGGTATCATTATAGGTATACGATAGTAAGGCCGTACTTTGTTTAATACTATCTATGGTCATTTTTAATAAATCAAGGCTAATTTTAGATTGTGAGTTTAACTTTGGCGCAAAACGCACTATTGTATGACCTTTAATTTTTTGGTTCGCAAAATCAGTGATATCTAGATTGATAGTGTACTTAACAATATCAAACGTATCGCTTCTTAAATTTTCGGGTGAATAATAGATTGCTGAAGCAACTCCCGATGTTTTTGAGGATTGACAATTATGAGTTTGAGATAAAACAGGTAAGTTCTTAAATAGGAATACAATAACCAGTAAAGAATAAATATATTTCATTATCACTAAATTTAAATAAAGTTAATTAAAATTAGTTAATTAGTAAAACCAAATAGGAGTTCGATAATTGTATTTTAAAATTGCATTGCTAATATGAACTTAATTTCAAATAGAGATTTATTTGATTTAGTAAAATCACTTTCTAAATCTGAAAAACGATTCTTAAAATTAACAGCCTCAGCTAGCGATTTAAACCCTAGCTTAATAACGTTATTTAATAATATTGAGCTAGCATCTGAATACAAAGTAGATTTCTTTAATAAGGGCTCTAAGTCAAAATCAGAATCTTTACATATAAAAAGTCAAATATCTGAGAACCTTTACAACTTCATATTAAAATGTTTACGATCGTTTCATGCAGAAAGTAGCGCGTCTTATATTATCAAAGATGAAATAACCAATATTTTAAATCTGTTTGATAAAGCACAATATAAACAATGTCGTAAAATTTTAAATAAACAAAAACAAGAGGCCTATCGATTTGAACGATTTCATTTTATTTTGGAATTAATTGGCTTAGAAAAATTATTAATCTCTATTGAAACTCAATTTAACCTTAAAAACAATACTATTGAGGACTTGGTGAAAGAAGAACAGGACGTTATAGAAAAAGCCAAAAATTTAGGCACTTACACTTTATTATATTCAAAGATTAATTTAAATACTCGTCAAAAAAATAAAGCAAAAACAGAACAAGATTTAGCAAATATCAATTCATTTTTAAATTCACCTTTACTAAAGAATGAAAAAGCGGCTAAGTCAAAAAAGGCATTGATTATTTTTCATCACTGTCGATCTATTTTATTTTGCAGATGCCAAGATAACCAAAGTAGAGAAGAAGAATGTCAAACTCTCCTAAATATTATGGATAATAATAAAGAGTTGATTGAGGAAATGCCTAATCGGTATATTACAACATTAAATAACTTAGTAAACATTTCCTACGAAGAAAAAAGATACAAATCCTGTGACATAAGAATTAAACAACTAGAAGAAAAATATGGTGTAAAAGCATTTAATACGACTGATTTACAGTTAAAGATATTCACCTCTGTTCTAAACGGGAAACTAACCATCAACACAAATAGTGGAAAGTTGAAAGAATCTCTAGCTAATGCAGAAGAAATTGAGAAAGGCTTAATTGAGTTTAAAGGAAAAATTAATAAGGAAGAAGTTTTAGTTTTTTATTACAATATTGCGATTATGAATACCTATTTTGGGAATTATCAAAAGGCGCAAGATTATATTACTTTGATTCTAAACGAAGGAAACAATTTACTTCGGGAAGATTTACAATCCTTTGCAAGGATACTTAATATTGGTCTACATTACGAATTAAATAACTTTAAACAATTAGGTTATATTATTTCTACAATAAAAAATTACTACAAAACACAAATTTCCTATTTCAAAACAGAAAAATTAATTCTGTCCTATTTCGAAAAATTATCAGAATTAAAAATAAAGAATAAAGAGAATGAAAAACTCATTTTTATAAGTTTTAAAAAAGATTTAGAGGAAGTTATGAAAGATCCTCATGAAAAAAATGTAAGTTTTTATTTTGACATTGAAACTTATATTGATTCGAAAATAAATAATGTTCCAATGGATAAATTAATGCAAAAAAAATACGCCAAAGCTTGGTTAAACTAATTTATTATGAAGCCAACTAATCAGTTATTCGACATTATTAAATCTTTGACTCCAGAAGAAGAGAAAAAATTTAAATTACTATCATCTTTGCAACAAGGTGACAAAAACTATATTAAGCTTTTTAATTTTATTCAAAAGCAAGAAAGCTATGATGAGGATGAGGTAAAAACTCATTTCAAAAACGAAGTATTTGTTCAACATTTTGCCTCAGAGAAAAATCAACTACTACATCATATTTTAAAAAGCTTACGACTTCACCGTCAAGAAACCAGTGCTAGTGCCAAAATTGACGAAGAAATAAAAAACATTCAACTGTTATTTAACAAATCATTATACAAGCAATCACGTAAACAATTAAGTATCATTAAAAAAATGGCTCAAGATTATGAGTTGTTTTATAGCTTACTAGAAATAGTTGAACTTGAAAAAGTATTAATTGACATGGAAGCGCATTTTGGTGATATTAATTACAGAACATTAGACGAATTAATTGAAGAAGAAAATGACTTATTTAATAAAATTGAAAACTATGCAGCATTTGAACTTCAATTAGCTAAACTTAATGCATTATCATCACGCTTGATGATTGCTAGAAGCAAAGAAGATGTTAAAGAAATTTCTGATATCATAAAAGAGATAAAACAATACTCTAATAGAGAAGGGTTTTTATCCAATAAATCAAAAATATTATATTTGTTCATTAACGGCGTAGCAAATATGCTGTTAAATGAAATGGATGAAGTCCATAAAGCACTTTCTGAATTAATTATTGAATTAGAAAATAAGCCAGAAATAATCTCTGAAATGCCTTATTACTATATTGTTGCTCATGGCTATTTAGTTAGATATTGTGCCATCAAAAAACAATATAATGATGGTTTTAAAATGATAGATAAATTAAAATCATTAGCACTCAACGAGATGTTTAAAGCTACTGATTTACAAATTACTATTTTTTCGCAGTCCTATATCACCGAAATGGTATTATACTCCTATATCGGCCAGCATGATAAAGCAACTCAAGTTATTCCTTTTGTTATTAAAGGATTAGATAAATATGAATCTAAAATCAATAATGAAGATTTAGTTAGGATTTATCACACTATTAGTATGGTTTATTTTGGTGTTGGTGAATATAATAAAGCATTACATTGGTTAAATAAAATTATCAACACTAATTACGAAGATTTGCGACAAGATATTATTCGTATTTCGAAATTAATTAATTTGATTGTTCATTTTGAGCTTGGCAACGATGATTTGTTATCATACATCTACAAATCCAGTGTGCGTTTTTTCTCTCAACAAGAAAAACAATATAAATTTGAAATAGTATTCTTAGATTACTTTAAGAAAATTGCCCTATCAAAACGTGATAGTAAGCAAAAAGAAACTTACGTAAAATTCAAAGAAGAATTGCAAAAAGTATTTAAAGATAAATACGAGAAAAATGCTTTAGAATATTTTAATTTTTATGCTTGGTTAGATTCTAAAATTCACAACATTAGTTTTGCGGATGCTATAAAAATCAGAAGGCAAAATATTTAGTTTTAATTTACTAAACCTGTCTCGATATCATTTCTAAAAGCATGTCTATCTATTTCCTTACCTAATGAATCATAGAACAACCATAAACTATCTCTTAAATCATTTTTGTACCAACCAGAATAATATAGTTTTCCATTAGGATGATACACCATGGTAGAGCCATGCTTTTTACCTTTATCATAAAAGCAATCACTCCATTTTAATCCATTATCATAAAACGCCATCCACTCTCCATGGCGCTTTCCAAATCTAAAGAAACCAGTAAACTTAATAACTCCATTAGGGTATTTATCTATATAATCACCAGTATAGTTAGTATCAGGAGGTTGAATTAAATATTTATTCAATTCGTTTACGATGCGCTGCGAATCAGATTTTAATATTCCATTTAATGAATCTTGTTTCGCTTTTTCGCTTGAAGAACCACTTCCATTGCAATTAGAAAATAAAATACTTAAGCTAATGAAAACAATAGATGGTATGGCAACTAATTTTATCATAATTTATTTTTTTCGTTCAATAGAATAATTTACTAATTGTATAAGACTTTGTTTTGAGGGGCTATCTGCAATTGTTGATAGCTGTTCCAAAGCTTTATTTTTATATTGATGCATTACTTTTTCAGCATATTGAATCCCTCCTTTTTCAATTACAAATTCAATCACCTGAGCAACTTTTTTAGGATCATCGTTATGATTTTTTACAATATTAATGATACGTCTCTTCTCTAACCACGTACTATTACTTAAAGCAAAGATTAAAGGTAAAGTCATTTTCTTTTCTTTAATATCAATACCAGTTGGTTTACCTATTGATGTATCATCGCCAAAATCAAACAAATCATCTTTAATTTGAAAAGCAATTCCTGTATTAATACCAAACTCTTTAAACTGATTAATTACTTTTTCATCATTAGTTACCGAAGCAACTCCTGCTGCGCAACACGCTGCAATTAATGCCGCTGTTTTTTTGGTGATAATTTCAAAATATATCTCTTCAGAGATATCTAGCTTTCGTGCCTTTTCAATTTGTAATAATTCGCCTTCGCTCATATCGCGAACCGCATTACTTACAATTTTTAGCAAATGAAAATCATTATTATCTAAGGATAACAATAAACCACTCGATAATAAAAAATCACCTATTAAAACCGCAATTTTATTTTTCCATAAAGCGTTAACACTAAAAAAACCACGGCGTTCGTTACTGTCATCAACCACATCATCATGAACTAAAGTAGCGGTGTGAAGCAATTCAATTAAAGAGGCTGCTCGATATGTACTTTCATTTATTCCTCCAGCACTTTGCGCACTCAAAAAAACAAACATGGGACGCATCTGTTTCCCTTTACGTTTTACAATATAATTGGTAATTTTATCTAATAAAGGCACGCTACTTTTCATCGACTGTTTGAACTTAATTTCAAACTCGTCCATATGCTTGTTAATTGGCGCTTTTATTTGATCTACAATATTACTCACTATAAAAAAAGTAGCGTAAATATATGGTTTAAAACATTGATTTTATAATACTTCAAGTGTTATTTACATTTATTAGGAATCTTAATGACAAAAAAAATCCTCCCATTTCTGAGAGGATTTTTAAGCAATTTAAAAAGTTTAACCCTTAATTATACCCTAGTCAATTGCCTTTCCTTTATCTTAATTTAAATTAATTGCAGGAATTTTTCCTTCTTTAATTAAATTGATTGTTTTTTGTTTATGATCTTCGAAACTTCCAAATGCTAATGCATCTAACATTTCTGAGCGAGACATATTTGGATTACCAAATTGTTTTTTAATGTCTTCTGAACAACGATCAACGTATTTTTCAAATTTATTAGGAGCCCATAAATAATCTTTTTTAATGGCCTCTTTTTCAATTTTAAATTCCTCTGGTAAACCACCTTCAATTTTTGATTTAATATCTAACCCTTCGTAAGACTTTGGTAATTGACGGTTATCAAATAAAAAGGGCTTAGAAATCATAATCACATGTTTCTTACGTTTTGGGTCTATCATTGATAAACCTTCAATTCTAAGTCCCTTTTTCTTAAGAGAACCGAATTTACTTTCAAAGCTTTTTAAAATCTCAAACATGGCGGTATAGTTACAGTTATTAACAAAGGTAAACTCAAAATTGTTAATAAACTAACTTATTAGACGAATAAGCTAAAATAACCCCACCAAAAATTGTTCAAAATATGTTTCTTACGTGTTAATTATAGGTTAAAAGGTAGTTAAATTTATTAATAACTAATTGATATTTAATTAATTACAAATAAACGAGTTAGCTGTTAAAAAACCAAGTTACATTAACCTAAAACAGCAGCTGTTTTTTGAGCTCCAAAGTCCAAAATTCGATCAATAAAACTATAAGGTTTATATCCATTAATAGCTGCTTGATGATAAATGCAAGTTGCAGGCGTCATACCAGGTAACGAGTTGACCTCTATGAAGATAACTTCCACATGGTTCACATCAAAAATTCTCACAAAAGCATCAATTCGGCAATAGCCAACAATATTTAACACCTTAGCCGCTGCGCCCAAAGTCTCTTTTACTTTATTAGAAATCAGTTGTCTTTCTTTGTCATCACGTGAATAACGAGCAGGTGTAATATTTTGACCTTGGCCTGCCAAGAATTTCTCTTCCAAACTTAATATTTCGCCACTTGCTAATGCTTCAGACGCTTCAAACACCTCATACTCCACATCCCCTTTTGCATTGAGCTTAGTTAACATACCACCTGTTATTTCTAAGAAATGCTTAGCGCCATTTTTACTAATTAATTCTTCAACTAACAAAACTTGCTTTTGAGGAAATTCTTCTTTGTCTTTAATGTGCAATATTTCTGCTGACTTAGCATCAAAAGCTTCCGAACTTCTAAATATCAAAGTAGCGAATGCCTCAAACTCTTCAAAACTCTTTATCATTTTTACAGCACTACTACATCCATCATCCACTGGTTTTGCGATTAATGGATACACATAATCATTTTGTAAAGTCTCCTTAACTTTATCTCTATTATTTTTCCAATCATCGTTGGTAATTAAACAATGTTTGGCAGCTAGGAAACCATGCTTCATTAAAATTTCATTGGTTCTAAATTTATCGATGGTAATTGATGAACTTTCTTTACCTGAACCATTATAAGTTAAACCAACTGCTTCTAATTTTTCTTGAATAGCACCATCTTCTCCTGGTCTGCCATGCAAAGCAATAAACACTTGTTTTACTTCTTTGGCCAAATCTGAGTAACTTAATTGTTTTGGAGCAATCAAATTATTTGGCGAACCATATTTATCAGTAATGGTTATACACTCAACTATAATCTGTTTAACAACTGGATGTATTTTCCAATTATTGATTTTATCCTTGATATCATCTGCGTTATCTTTTAATAAAGCATTGATAGGAATTTGATGCATTAAATGATTGGCATTATCGCCTGTTAAAAAAACTGGTATTGGCGAATATTTTTCTGATGATGCTAATTTTTCAAAAATATTTCTTCCGCTTTCAACAGAGATATGTCGCTCAGAAGAATAACCTCCTAATATAACCGCTACTGGAATTTTATTATTAATCGCATTTTTTTCATTATGTAAAAAAGTATCTAGTTTATTTAATAATGGTTCGTAAACTGAAGCTCCTTTACTATTTTTAATTCGTTTACTTAAAGAGGTACGAATAATATAAGTTAAAAATTGAGAAGGCGTTAAACCAATTTCTGCTGCTTGATGAAAAAAGAAAGAAGACGGCATCATACCAGAAGTCGTATTCGGGTCATTTAAAAACACTTTTCCATCTGTGCTTAAAAATCCATCAATACGAGCATACACATCAAAACAAAGTTCTGAAAATAAACGTTCACATTCTTTTCTTATAGCATTGATTTGTTCGTCAGTTGCTTCGATAGGCGTAATCTTTCGGGATAAGCCTGGTAAATATTTACTACGGTAATCAAATAATTCTTTTCCTTTTCTAATTTCCGTTGGAGGCAATGCAATTGCAATATTATTAGAATCAGTATCTTCCAATACAATACAAGAAAATTCTTTCCCTTCAATAAATCCTTCAATAATCACCGTGCTTTCTCCATCTAATGCTTCTAGCACAAAACCTTCTATTTTATCGCAGTTAGTGTTTAAGAAAGAGATGAGCTCGTATTGGTTGTAGAAAATAGTTGTTGATTGTCCTTCGATTCCACTTAGTCTGCCTTCAATTTTTATAGGCATACCGATACCTTCACGGATGTCAGACAATGTACGAACGTATTCTATTTTTTCTTTCTCAGATAATTTTTTCCATTGAGCAGAATCTAACCATTTTGTGAAAAATGCTTTTTCCACTGCTGACATAAAGTTTTCACGATTCTTCTCATTAAAAATAGAAATACCTATGGAAGAGCCTTGATTAGCAGGTTTAATAACCATTGGGAAACCAATTTCTTTTACCGCCCATTCCCAAATCCCTAAAGTATTCCCACTAATCCAATCGGTTCTATCAATGGTGAAAAATTTAGGGCTATTAAATCCCGCATTCACCATTAATTTTTTCTGAACACTCTTATCTATTCCAATAGCACTTGGTAACACACCACTTCCTGAATAGGGAATATGTAAGTACTCTAATAATCCTTGTATACGACCATCTTCACCGTAAGGACCATGTAATGCCAAGAATGCAAAGTCAATTAAAGAAGCTAACTCATGTGCAAGAACTTTTTTTCCAATTTTAGAAATCAATTCATCTTGTTGATGAACTGTTAAAGCTCCTAAGTTTTCTGCGTAATATTGAAAATCTGTATTATTTGCTGGAATAAATTCAACAGGAGGATAAAAATCACGAATGGTTCCTTTGTAAACAAAATTCCAATCCAATAGTACAAAATTGCCGAAGGAATCAACAAATAAAGGAATAGCATCGAAAATAGATTTATTTAAATTATCGTAAACAGTTCTTCCACCTGCAAAAGAAATTTCGCGTTCTTTTGAACGACCACCAAATAGAATCCCAACTTTAATTTTAGACATGATTAACCAGCGCTTAATTTTTAAAGTTTAAAGTTAATGTGCTAAAGGAAAATTTAGGCTGATTGAGGAAGAAACTATGAACTAAAGAATGTTAAAATGTTAAGAAAAAGGCCTTAAACCAATCCATCTCTTTTTAACCATCCAGTAATACTCATTCGTTGTTTTTGAGTCACTAGTACCTCGTGTTGCAATTCATTGCTTTTAAATAAAACCGTTTTTCCTTGAGTAGGAGCTATATTTTTATTGTTGTAAGTTTGGTATACAACTAACTCACCTCCATCACTTTTTTGCCAATCATCATTCAAATAACTTATCATTGAATATTTACGACTCGAGTTGTCTTGAAATTGATCGATATGTCTTTTATAAAAGCCACCTATTTCATATAATGAATAATGAAACTCATAGCCTGTTATGCCAGCAAAACAGCTTCTGTTTAGATATTTTATAAAATCATCTATTTGATCCAAAAAATCATTTTCAAATTCATTGTCATGCTTTCTATCAAGCCAGTAAATTGAATCACTTCTGATACTATCATCAAAAAGTAATTTTTTTTCATTACCTACCCCTGCTTTCGTCAGTTGCTTTTTTTCGATAAGGCTTACTAAATTTTGTCGCAAATTAGCCGAAAGTTCATTACTTAAAAAATGATTAGCAATCCCTACTTTTTCGCTAATAAAACTACTGATTAAAACTTCAAATTCATTTTCCACAGGCATAAAAGCCTGATTAGACAGACAGATACTAAAGGTAGTTTAATTAATGTGGTAAACAAGTTTATTATTTAACTCTCAAAAAATAAAATTATAGAAAGTTTAAAAACATTCTCCAACTGTAAAATAAAAGCCTTTATTATAATTATCCGAGTATCCATAATCTACTCGCAGATTCAAATTTTCTTTTTCTAAAATAGTTAGCCGGAGACCACCGCCAAAGCTGCCTTTTAAACTTCCTGTATTAATATTTTTTGGTTTATCATAAACATCCCCCACTCCTCCAAACACACAAGCACTTATTTTCCAAAAAATATGGGCTCGATATTCGACAATAGCAGAATACATAGAATTATCTCTAAAGCGACCTTGATAAAACCCTCTTAAATTACCTGCACCTCCTAATGATGCCATCGATCTATAAGGCGTTTCGCCAAATGTAGAATAGTTATATAATTGACAGGCTAAAATGTGTCCCTTAAATAATTGTTTGAACAAACGTAACTCTGACTTCCATTTATTTAAAGAGTATGTGGAGGCTAATTCTTTATTGTAGGTTGTAAACTGGCTTTGTACAAATAATCCTTTAGTTGGCCAAAATGTTGAATTACGGGTATCATAACTAGCTGAAAAGCCAAAACCGGTAATATTGTAATTCGTTTTACCGTAAAAATCACTTGAATCCATTAAGCCTCCTTGAGCGTATTGAACTTTAAAAATATTTTGATAATCCGCTAATAGACCAAAAAAAATATGTTTGAAAAATTTACGTTTGATATGTGGACTAACACTTACTTCCTCAAATACATATTTCTCAACATCTGTATTCTTTGAATTTTGTCCAATTCCCCAAAAGTTGTCTGGAAAATAGCTATGCGAAGAATTAAGGTAAAGGATATACTTTTCTTTAGGGAAATATATTGTAGCATCAAGAGCTTGAATATTTTGGTGGCGTTGAGAAAATATTCCCAAAGCAGTAATCACAGACATTCTGGTTAGAGAATCATTTTTATGGGTTGTTCTAAAATTTGCAGAAGCAGAAAGTCCATAAGCCCAGCCTGTTTCTGGAGTTCTAAACAAAACAGGAATAGCTAAATAATTTACCCGCTTGGCAGTGTCCATCCTAAATTGTGCTTTCAACAAAATAGGAAAACAAAAAAAAATAAATATGAAAAACCTTAACTGCAAATTAAACTAAAGATAAATTAAATTTCATGAACATGAACTGCTACTCTACTTTACTATTGAAAAAATTCAATAATTGATAGGTAATTAAAGCATCCATTTCACAGTAATCAACCAATTGTTGCTTAATATGTTCAGCTTCAATCGCATTTTGCTCCAATAAACTTTCATAAATATACATGGCACTTATGCCAGATTGTATTTCTAAATTATTAAAACCAGCCTCTTGATTTACTAATGGAGCAATACTTTTTAAGGTAAAATTACCTTTCATGTCAGGATGATAGTAATTGCCTTTACGAATAGGTTCCGCTAAATCAACAATTTTATTTTTTAAATCCGCTATATCATTTCTAAACTCGGGATATAATTCAACCAACTGATTTAACACCGTTTCTTCTAATGATTTATCAAACATTAAAATAGAATTAAAATGTTTAGTTTCATCTAAAATTCGTTCTAAAAAATCTCTTCTTAAATCTTCTTCAATGGGTTTAAAATAACTGTAGTTTTTAATTTCTCCATTTTCTTCCGAAATCATTGAAAACAAAAATGGGATTTGTTGAAAAGGCTTAGTTCCATTATAGTAAGGAATAGCAGGCATCCACACTTCAATATCTAAACTACAAAAAGGTTGCTTAATGTTTGATATAAATGCCTTTACTTCATCTTTATAGATTTGTTCGGCATTTTCAATAGCAGCCTTTACTTGAATTTTAATTTCTTTATGTTCTATAGTATTGATATCTATTTCGTCAATGCGTTTGATGTTTTGATCATACAAATCAAACATTGCTTGTTTTGTTAATTTACCAAGAGTTAAAACAGAATTCGGTTCATTGATATTTTTCCAACAAGTACTCAAAAAATCACACTCATAGGGCTGAAAGCAATGAGCTCCAATTTTAATATCAGGGATTTTATTTTGTTCTAATGTTTGTTTAGCAATCTGTGTTTTATGGGCAAAATATTCGACGTTTTTGATAGCATCTTTCATTACCGACGTTGTTTTAAATAACTTGGTAATATCTAATTCGTCATCCAAAACATATTTAGGATTCATGGTTAGTAAATTGAAATCTACTAAATCAGGTAAACAATTTTTAATTACATAGTACTGGAAACATGCATCTTTTACATACGTATCGGTAATCTTTAAAGAACTTTTTACTTCATACGCAATCCATTTATCTTCATGTTTATGAAGAATATCAACCATCACTAATAAATCATCATAGATGAAAGTAGCTTCGTAAATGGTTTTGGTTCCTTGTGCGATTAAATGCTTTGTTTTTTCGGCAAATAATTGTTGGTCCCTTTTTTCTCCAGCTGTTACATCAATTCCAGAAGGAAATAATTGCTGAGCAAAAATACCAACGTCAGTTCCTCTCTTAAAAATAAGTTGTTTTTCTTTAGATAGTGAGTCGCGTAAATAATAATGATTCTTATATAAATAAAAATGCTTTAAACATTGTTCCGCTTTAATGAATGCTGATTTACTAATTGGTGAACTCATAAACACTTAGTAATACTGTTCCAAAGCAGGTCTGCAGATTTATCCCAAGAAAATTGATTTTTCCTTGCTTTTCCTTTTTGTATGAGTTCATTTCGAAGCGAAGGATTGTTGTACAACTCCAACATCCCGTTACTAATACTATTTACTTCAAATGGATTGACAAATAATCCAGCATCTCCAGCTATTTCGGGCATACTGGTTGTATTACTACAAATAACTGGCGTTTCACATTGTAAAGCTTCCACAATAGGAATTCCAAAACCCTCAAAGTATGGCACAAAGGTCAATGCAAAAGCACTCGCCATAATTTTCTCTAATTCTTCTTGCGGTTGTCGACCTGTAAAAATAATATCATTTTTAAATTTAGATTTATCAATTACTCGTTTTACATCGCCTTCGCTAGAATAAACGGCACCTACTAACACTAATTTATAATCTGATTGCGATTGTTCTTTAAATGAATCAAAAGCCGCAATTAAACGATTTAAATTTTTACGTGGACTTTGAGAGCCAACAAATAAAAAATAAGGCTTTCCTTGAGAAAATTTTTCTCTAATAATTTGTTGCGATGGGTCTGATAATGGGGCAAACCCTTCATTAATTCCATTATACACCACATCAATTTTATTAGAATCAATGTGATAATTTTTCGCAATATCGTTTTTACTATATTCAGAAACAGTTGCAATACGTGTACCTAATTTTGCGTACTTCGGAAAAAAGTGATTATAATATTTACTCGTTAATGGCTTTAAGTCTTGAGGATTATGAAGGAAATTAATATCGTGAATAACTGGTAATTGCTTGCACTTAGCACCTAACGACAAAAAACCATCGGGAGATAAAAACAAATCAGGGTTCATTCGATTAAGTAAATTTTTTACAGATAAATGAAACCACGCATAATACAAAAAAGGATGGCGCGCCTGAGGACCTAATACCAGTGGTGTAATATTATCAGAAAATATAAATTCCTCATTATAATCTCTATCAAATAGAAAGACAAAATGAACATCTGGATTATTCTGAGTTATACGCTTCAGCGTTTGATAACTAAACCATCCGATTCCATCTAATTTGTTTTGAATTAAAAGACGAGTATTGACTACTATTTGCAATTGATTATTTTACTGCAAAATAAGGGAAATTTTAAACTAAAAAAATTGATTTGTCTATTTTATTTACAGATTAAAGTCATATTAAACCAATACCAATGGAATATCAATTTTATGCCTTACACTTTCAACAGTAGTTCCAAATAAAATATCCTTAAAAGTGGTGTGACCATGCGTTCCCATCACTAATAAATCGCAATTATCCACTAATTTAGGAATAACAGATTTTGGACTTCCAAAGCCTAATTTCACTTCACAATGATAACCTTGCTCTAGCAATTGATTTTTGTAGGCTAATAAATTAGCGCTATCCTCTATCCTCTCATGATCATTTGTATCCTCTCCATACATGACTGCATTAGTACTTTCGAGAATATGTATCAATACATAATGTGCTTGTTTACCGCCAAGCATCAAAGCTTTGTTAATGGCTTTATTATCACTTGTACTAAAATCAACTGTAATAGCAATAGATGAATAAGGTTTTGGTGTTTCGAAATTAATTTTAGCAACGTCTCCATGAAATTGTGAGGATACTTGATGTTTAGCCTTTTTAAATAAGGGTTCAAAAGTTATAAATAATAAAATACCTAAACATAATATCATAAAGGGAATCACAACAAATCCGATTAAAGTTGCATATTCAGATTCTTGTAACCATTCTTTTACTTTATTAAACAACATTTGACAGTTTAAAAACACAATCACTGATACTGAAATCCAAGAAGCAATTTTTTGCCACAAAGGAATCACAAATTCACCCATTCGTTTTTTATTGCTTACAAAATGAATTAATGGAATGATAGCAAAACCTAATTGCAAACTTAAAATCACCTGACTTAACACTAATAAGTCGCCTGTTTTATCTTCACCTAAAAAGTAAATCGTTAAAAATGCGGGAACGATTGCAATTAAACGCGTCAACAATCTTCTAATCCAAGGTTGAAGGCGAAGATTTAAATAACCTTCCATAATAACTTGTCCGGCTAGTGTTCCAGTAATCGTTGAACTTTGTCCTGCAGCAATTAAAGCAATTGCAAATAATAAAGGTGCCAAGGTGCTACCCAGCATCGGTGCCATCATTTTATGAGCATCCTGTATTTCTGTTACTTCAACACCCGTATTAAAAAATGTGGTGGCAGCAATAATTAAAATTGCAGCATTAACAAACAAAGCTAAATTTAAAGCCACTGCACTATCAATGATATTAAAACGAATAGCTTTTTTAATTTCAACGGGAGTTCGCTCAAACTGCCGAGTTTGTACTAAAGAAGAATGTAAATACAAATTATGTGGCATTACCGTAGCGCCAATAATTCCAATAGCAATGTATAAAGCATTTTCGTTAGTAAAACCAGGAATCAAGCCTTTAGAAATTTCAATCACATCTGGTTTGGCGATAAGTAATTGAATAAAAAAAGATACACCTATAATTGCTACTAATGAAATAATAAAGGCCTCTAACTTTCTAATACCTGAATTCAATAAAAATAACAACACAAAACTATCTAACACGGTGATGCAAACACCGCCCAAGATAGAAATGGAAGGAAATAATAAATGGATACCGATGGCCATACCTACTACTTCAGCTAAATCACAAGCAGCAATAGCAATTTCAGCGAGAGCGTATAAAAAATAATTTATAAATTTTGAGTAATGATCTTTAGACGCCTGAGCTAAATCTCTTCCTGACACAACACCTAATCGCACGCAATGACTTTGTAATAATAAAGCAATTAAATTACTCATTACTAAAACCCAAATTAAACTGTAACCATATTTACTGCCGCCTTCAATGTCGGTTGCCCAGTTTCCTGGATCCATATAACCAACACTAATCATGTAAGCTGGTCCAATAAAGGCTAATAATTTCCTAAAGCCTCCTTTAGTGGAAGTGTTTACGGAAGCATTAACTTCATCTAGAGATTTATGATTGTTAGTTGACAAGGCTAATACTATTTTCTTAACTCAAAATTAGCTCCTAAATAAACGCGACGAACCATTTCATCATTTGCTAAATCTTCGGCAGAACCAGATTTAATAACCTCTCCGGCATACAACAAGTAAGTTCTATCAGTAATATTTAATGTTTCGTGAACATTATGATCGGTAATTAAAATACCGATATTCTTATCTTTCAATTTACGTACCACGCTTTGAATATCTTCTACAGCAATTGGATCGACACCAGCAAAAGGTTCATCTAATAAAATAAATTTAGGGTCGGTTGCCAGCGCTCGTGCAATTTCTGTTCTTCTTCTTTCTCCACCTGATAATTGATCACCTAAATTTTTACGCACATGATGCAAAGCAAATTCATCTAATAAACTTTCTACTTTATGTTCTTGCTCGGCCTTCGTTTTTTTAGTCATTTGTAAAACAGCACGTAAATTATCTTCAATACTCAATTTCCTGAATACAGATGCCTCTTGTGGCAAATACCCAACACCTAATTGCGCTCGCTTATACATGGGTTCATTGGTAATATCCATGTCATCTAAAAATATTTTTCCTGAGTTAGGTTTTACCATCCCTACAATCATATAAAAAGAGGTTGTTTTACCGGCGCCATTTGGGCCCAATAAACCTACAATTTCACCTTGAGCTACCTGAACACTAACATTATTAGCTACAGTTCTGCTTTTATATTTTTTAACTAAATTTTCTGAGCGAAGAATCATGTGTGTTTTTAATATCTACCAAATATAATCAAAGATAAGCTATGAGATTATATAAAAAATGTGAATGTTTTAGCTCTAAAACATTAACTGAAATCCGAATTTTACTCCAAAATTATCAATTGGTCTATCTCTTAAATATGTAGAACGCCATAATGCATCTACTCTAAATACTTTAAATATATTTTCGATACCAGCACTCACTTCTACGTATGGCTCATTACCTAAAGCACTTAAAGTAGAGGGGAAAATGAGCGTTCTTCTATTTCTCTCATTCACGCTCCCCCACAATGCTTTTGCAGTAACTACCTCTCTCCATTTTAACTTTTTAATTAAAGGCACTTTATTAAAAAACAATCCTTCAAAATGGTGAAAAATTCCAACAGATGCATATTGGTCGCTGGCAAACTCAAAAAACTTCATCATATTAAACGACATATAATCGTACACATAAGTTTCATTTCCTCCATGTAATTCCATGAGAGGATAAGGAACTGCTCCAAATATTTTACCAACTTCGGCCGTATAATCTGTATAACCCAGTAATGATATCAATCTAATTCTATCACTTATATTCAATACAACTTTCTGATAGTCATATTCTCCTCTAAATGCATTTTGCAATGACTTTGCATAATTAAACTGCATCACTGGCCACTTAGTTCCTAAACTAATTCTGCTGAAATCTCCGCTAATAAACTTTTCTTTGTAAGCAAAACGAATATTAACTCTCACTTCGGTATTACGGATATTTTCTCTTGTTCCTATACTTCCATCTTTTTTATAGTATAGATAAGAGTTTGCAATTAATGGCGTAATTGTTCTTCCTATTAATGTAACTTTTGATGTTAATCCATCAACCCACTCTCTTTCATACCAACCAAAAGTTTGATCAACACGGGTTAAATTTGTTAGTGGATTTATTCTAAATAACGACGCAAAAAGATTATCTTGAGAAAATCCATTTTGACTTTGTCCTAATATTTCATAATCACTTTTATAAGTCATACCCACTAACTGGCGATGTGGTTTTTTAGATATAAAACTTTTAAATCCTAAACTATACTTAAATTTCTCGTCATTAAACCCATAAGCTACATAGCCTTGCAATTCATACCAGCGACTAAATTTACTACTTGTTCTTCCTCCAAAACGTAGGCGTGCACCCTCAACTCTATTATAACTTACTAAATTGAAATAAGGTCCGATTTCAAAATTATTAACCACTTTATATCCCGAAACAAATATGGTTAATGCATCCACCCAAGTACGATACACAGGTAATGTTTTAATAGTATCTATCATATGATAGATTTTCTTTTCTCTTATAGATAAACTATCATGACGATGTGTATTCCAAAATTCATCAGTATGCTTTAGAGCAGAATCTTCTACAATAATTTTATCACCAAATTCATAAAACTTTGTATCCTTTGGCTGGTTAATTTTAAAATCTTTGTAGGAAGTTGTTTTTCTTCCATAAATACCAACTTGATTTTTACTCATAGCAAAATCAATTACTAATCGATCCTTGCTTAACATCCATGTGCTGTCAATCTTTGTGAACTCCTGCACCACATTTGCCGCATTAATAAAATTGATATTGGCATCTTTTGGAATACTCATCTCCAAACGCTTTACAGCCCATGTTGTATCTGCTATCCACATATTACCACTAAAGCATAACTCTTGCGGACGTTTAGATTTAAAACGGATATGATAGCAACGCGTATTACCAATAAACAAACTATCTTCGAGATAATACTTGTAATAAAAAAGTCCGTTGTCGGAAATGGGACTTACGAAATCTTTGCCAAACACTAAAATATTGTTATCATAAATATTAATGTTTTGATACATATCTCCCATTACAGATGTAATACTTGTATTTTCTATACCAGTAATTTTATTAGCTTTAATAACTTCTTTTTTTAATGTTGGATTACTTCTAAAATAGATGTCGGAAATTGCTTCAGTAATAAAAATTGGCAAAGAAGGTTTTTCACCTGAATTTAAACTATCCACATTATCAAATACAAATTTAATAGGCTTAAACACCTTTCGTTCTTGCATTTCTTTTGGGATACGATTCAAATCAAACTCAACCTTATTGTAGGTTTCATATTGATAAGCATCGAGCTTTCGCTTATTATTAAATTCCTTATTTGCAATCACATTTCGTATGATACGATGCGCTGGATTTTCTCCAGCTTTTACAACAACTTCCAACAAATTAACGCCTTCCAATACCATCGGCATGTTTATCACTTGATTTTCGCCTCGTTTTATAGCTTTTGATAGTTTTTTATAGCTTACATAAGAAGCAACAATTGAATCGCCTAATTTAGAAGTCGTTATAGAGTAATTTCCATCAAAATCAGTAGTTCCACCAACGGTGGTTCCTTTTATCAAGACAGGAACGAAAGGTAAAGGTTCTTTTGATTCTGCATCAAATACTTTACCTGTAATTGTATAACTTTGCGCATTGTAATCTATGCTAAAGAAAACAAGTAATAAAAAAAAGTAAAAATGAAGTTTCTTAACCATTAATTTTAATAATCTTAAAAGTAATACTTATTCATAAATACTTCAACTTTATTTTAGAAAATTTATTATACTTGAAGGAGCTATTATTGCACTTTAAAAGCTAAAAAAAACAAGAATCTCATTTTAAAATAGCTTTAATTACAAAAAATAAATTATATGTTAACTCTTACTCCCTCCGAATTAAATGTTCCACAATTACACCAATATTTATTAGGTGCTATTGGTCCGCGCCCTATTTGTTTTGCAAGCACAGTTGATGCACAAGGCAATCACAATGTAGCGCCATTTAGCTTTTTTAATGTATTTAGTGCAAAGCCTCCTATTGCTATTTTTTCGCCAAACTTAAGTGGTAGAACTGGCCAAGCAAAAGACACTCATTTAAACATTAAAGAAGTTCCTGAGTGCGTTATTAACATTGTGAACTATAATATGGTTCAGCAAATGAGTTTAGCAAGCAGTCCTTTTCCAAAAGGAGTGAGTGAATTTGAAAAAGCAGGTTTCACTCCTATTGCATCGGATTTAGTAAAACCAATGCGCGTAAAAGAAAGCCCAGTGCAACTAGAATGTAAAGTATTTGAATTGAAAGAAATAGGTAATTGCAATTTAGTGATGTGTGAAATTGTAAAAATTCATATTGATGAATCTGTGCTGAATGAGCAAAATATGATTGACCAACAAAAAATTGATTTAGTAGCACGTATGGGAGGCAACTGGTACTGTCGTGCACATGGTGATGCTTTATTTGAAATTGAAAAACCTATTACCACTATTGGTATTGGATTTGACCAAATTCCTACTGCCATTAAATCAAGTGCTGTATTAACGGGAAATAATTTAGGTCAGTTAGGAAACATTGAAGTGTTACCAACTAGCGAAGAAATTACTGATCATAACAAAACAATTTCTAAAGCTTTTGCTAATGAAAACGAAAAACACCAATATGCTAAATCCTTATTAGATGCTAATAAAGTAAAAGAAGCTTGGTGTATTTTGTTGGGATAAATAAAATATGACAATTGTCAGATTTGAAAATGATTTTTGTTCTTTCTAATAATTTATTGAGTTTTTAAATTTGACTATAACTAAAAAACTATAGCCATGCAAAAACACGATCTATTACACGAATTTCCTGAAATGAAAGATAAAATCCATGAATTAAAAACAACTGATACTCATTTCAGAAAACAATTTGACGAATACCACGAAGTGGATCACCAAATTCACAGCTACGAAAGTGGGGCAACAGCAACTACTGATGAGCATTTAACAGAACTAAGAGCAAAGCGTGTTCATTTAAAGGATTCGCTTTATGCGATGTTAAAAAACTAAAAGATACATTAGGTTTTATTAATAAAGGACTTATCAAAAGCTAATTTACAGTCATTCTGAACTTGATTCAGAATCTCAAGACTGTAATTATCAAATCTGTGAGATCCCGAAACAAGTTCGGGATGACGATTTAGGCTTTTGATAAGTCTTTTGTATTTCTATAAATTGTAGTAAATTTATTTGCAATGAAATAGTCATGTTGCCATAAGCATGAATGAAGAAAACTTGACTATACCATGTGGCAATTGAAAGACAATTAAATCTACATATGAAACCCATCTCTTTTAAAACTCATATTGATAAACTCAGCTATTTAAAAACTTTTTATTTAGAAATACCTGCTACGGTTGTAAAAAAAGTAGGCGGTATTGGTAAAGTGCGTTTAATTTGCGAAGTCAATAAAACTTTAAGTTTTCAATGCGGATTAATGTCTTTACCAGAAGGCAAAGCCTATATTTCCATTAATAGCAAACGCATGAAAGAATTAGGCGTTGAGCAAGGTGATACTGTTGATATTGTTTTAACCGAAGATACTAGCGAATTTGGGGTTGATGTTCCAGAAGAACTAACCGAATTATTTAAACAAGACCCTGAAGCCAAACGCCGTTTTGATTTATTGAAGCCAGGTATGCAGCGTTATATTTTAAATTATGTAAATACGGTAAAATCACCACAACTGAGAGTTGACAAAGCTTTTATGTTAATTCACAATTTAAAGAATTTAACGCCAGGCAAAGAAACGTTTAAGGAGATATTGGGAAAATAGGATTATTTTTAAATGATTAAAACACGTTTAATTAGCAATAAAATTTATAAATTTGTTAATAGCTCAGGATGCAAAAACCATCCTTATCTACCCAATTATTGGTAGATAAGGATGAGAAAATCATCCCTATAAGCTAGTTAGTGCCAATGCCTAGACACATAAAATGACGAAAAAAGAAATCTACAGAGAAGCAATATTTGTTTCGACATCATATATAGTTTCGACAATAATACTGTCAATACTAACTGCTCCCAAAAAAGCTTACTTAAACGACATATTTGTTTCAGTCCAAGACGTAACGCATAACTGGTATGACTTTATTTTCAATATCAATTTCACGTATGGGTTATTATTCTTTTTCCCTACTTTATTTATAGTTAATACATTCAGACAAGTGTATTACAAAATGCAATTGAGATATTTAAACATATTTCATCTGTTCGTTACATTTGTTTCAATTCTCGTATCCATTGTTTTAGTAACATTACTAAGACAATTCTCAGACGCTATGGATGGAGTTTATACCATTTACCCTCCATTAAGCGCTGCTCCAGAACTCAACAGCAATGCAGTATATGCGAAACAATGGACATACTGTATACTTGGCTTGTGTTTGTTACAACTTATTGTGTTTGTATGGACAATTATAAAAATATTTAGAACAGCAGAAAGGCACTAGGCACTAACACAACCTACCAAAAATGCGGGCTGACATCAAAGCATTTGCAATAAATGGCGCTCCGCGAAAGACAATCATTTTGCATTGCAAATGCGTAGAAACATTCTATCTTTGTTATTAGTATTCGGTTGACGAGTGCCTTGAACCTCACTTCTGGTAGCTCGAAAACGTTAGCAGTAATAACCGCTCTGACCCATAAGAAATTAAATTATGACATCATATAAATTTGTTACAGACCAGTTTGGCATTTCAGACAATGGAATTCATATGCTGCGAAGTGGTTTCAATTATGAAACCATAGAGTTTACAAAAGTCCAAGAAATAAGCGTTACAAAAGGCAGACAAATAAGTAATTGGGTCGTAGCTTTAGTATTTGGGTTGATGCTGACTTGCGCTGGTCTATTTGTATTATACCATGTATTGTATGAATACTTTATAGGAACTAAAGTACATGTGTTTTACGTTCAACAATTTGCTTTTCCTATTATACCTTTAATTGTCGGGACATATACAATTTTCGTATCACTTAGAAATGGATTAATACTCAAAATAAGTGTTGACTCTAAAACAAAAAAATTACCAATAGAAAAGCTGAGCAAGAAATCACAAATTGACGAACTTATCGTTTTTCTTAATCAAAATAATTTGACAAAAAGCAAATTCAAAACCGTAGACCTATAGACAGATAAATGAAACTGTGTGTCGGTTACTACTGGTAACCGAACCTAAAACTTATGCGGGCAGACATCAAAGCATTTGCAATAAATGCCGCTTCGCGAAAGACATTTATTTTCGCTTTGCAAATGTCTATTAAATATTTAGCTTTGTTAGTAGCATTTCGGTAGACAACGGTTTCAAAACCGCACTACTGGTAGCTGCAATACGTTATGGGCAAGCTTAAGACGAGAAAATGGAAGTAAGTACAAAAGAAATAATTCAAGGAAGCCCAGCAATTCGTTCGACGACACTTGCTTATTCTGACAATTTCATTTTAACTACAAATGGCGTTTTAAATATCTACCACAACTTATCAGAAAACGACTGTAAAATAGTAGTTGCGACAAATAAACTAAACCAAATACAATTTTCTAATGTATTTAATATTTCGGACAAAACTTTCGACCTCATTAACAACAAACTTCTCGAATCAGAAAATAATCCATTTCTAAGCTTAAACCTTAATGGTTTTGGTGCTATTAATGATTTATCTTGCTTAAGTCAATTACCAAATTTAAAGGCATTAGCAGTCGACATGTTTAAGAATAATCAAATTGACAAAATAAATCAATTTACTAGGTTAAAGAAATTAAGTTTGAGTGGTAGCATTTCAGTTAAACCACTTGTTGAGCAAAAAGACCTAGAAGAAATTTTTCTTTATGAAAAACTTAAGGACATCGAAGTAATTGGTTCTATGAGAAATTTGAAAACGATCACATTCTCGAAAATGACGTTGAAAAATCTCAATTTCTTAACTGAACTTCACAATCTAAGAGAACTACATTTTATGCTTGGTAGCGCGACAAATTATGACAAACTTCCAGACATCGGCAAAATTGAAAAATTATCTTTTACTTTGGTACGACAGTTAACAATTGAACATCTTTTACCCGTCAATAAAATGAAGTTCTTAAAAGAGCTAACTTTTGACACACAATGTCTCGTCCTGAAATAAGTTGACACATAAAGTCAACTTAAAATGATAACAAAAGCAGAAAAAGAGAGTATAATTACAGAAAAATTAACTTCACGAATAAGTTATAGAGATTTAGCAAAAAAGCATA
>Ga0315900_10002034_pt1 | contig 31734 bp, 28 predicted proteins | sample LakEriMetagenome_FD_203521 | JGI IMG/M metagenome (GOLD analysis project Ga0315900, IMG submission 203521) | Freshwater fungal communities from buoy surface, Lake Erie, Ohio, United States - Buoy 12 MA114 | ecosystem: Environmental > Aquatic > Freshwater > Lake > Lake biofilm | place: USA: Lake...
TTTTCGAAGATTCGTTACCTGGTTTGCAACACGATCATCTTCTGTTGCAACGGTAGCGATAGTTTTATAGGCGAGATCGAGAGGCTCTCCAGGCTTGTAATGAAAAGCGGGTCCGTGATGTCGCATGGCATTGCTGTGGCATTGCGTGCAGATTTCGATTCGACGTTCCCTACTCAGTTTGCCAGGTGCAACGATATGAGCACCCGTCCGTGCATCCGGAGCTTCGTGATGGAACTCTACGTGCTGTCCGCCCGGTCCATGGCATGATTCGCATGTCACTCCTAGCAGCGCACCTTCGCGGCGATACGTGTTTGCGGTCCCAATAACATGCTCGATCCATGTATTATGACATTCGATGCAACGAACTGTGGTTGGTCTCGCGAAATCGCTACCTTCGAGCGGATCAAAATGGCTACAAGCCCATTCGTTTGAGGGATAGAGCCAAGCCATCGGCAATTCCCGAATTTGGCCATCTTCCAACCAGGTCAAAAAAACATCATCGGCCGTTCCGCCAGCTCCTAAAACAAGATCGAGTCGCGACCGATGTTCTCGCTTTTGGTTTGCATTCGCGTGAACGCTTGTCTGAAAGTATTCGCCTCCGCTTTGCGTCATTTCAAAGCGAATGCCATCGTGTACGGAATCGAGTTTGTTGTTGGGAGGAGTGAAGCCTCGCGGCATATCCCGTGACTCAACAACACGACACGTTCTCGGATGCTTTGTTGTGCGAAAGCTCTCGAAGATCTGGCGATGGCACCGAGAACACGCATCGGGCCCAACAAAATCTGGACGAGCGTTTCGTGGATAGTCCACTGCAACAACGAGACCAGACTCGTCATCTGGGTTTGTCTCATTCTGTTTTGGAATCGAGAAAGTCGAATTCGATTTCGAGAAAGTCGAACGCGTGAAAGCGAATATGCTACCTGCGACCAATAGCAATACCAATAAGAGGAAAACCCACGACAGATGCCATCGAATTGTCTGAGATGGTGGAATAGTTGTCATAGGTTGTCAAAAGAATTGGCGGCGAACGGTAGCCTGCAAGCACTAAGCGGTCTTCGGCTTTCGTTCTCCAGTTCCCAGACAGATGGCTACGGAAATCAGTATCGTTGCTACAACTGTCAATCCTATCTGTTCCCCAATGGATTGTAGAACGACATGATTGGAACTGCTAGTAGGGTACAAGGTTGCATACACGACCAAAAAAAGTACAGATCCCAACGCGCCACCAAGAAGGCCGCTTACTCCTGCCTTCATCGCACCACTCACTCCTTTTCCAGCAAGGCCAACTGCGATACCGGTTGCAAGGCCGATAAGGCCCCAAAGAAAGATTTGTGCCAACAAAGCTTGCCCCATACTATCCAGCTTGACTCCTAGCCAAATCACGTCATTTCCACCGACCGCTCGCGTTTTAGTCGTGACAATGTTGCAAAGCACCGCCCCCAAAGCACCCATCGATGCTCCTAGTATTGACGCTATAACCATTTTCACTGGGCGCTTCACGCCAAACGAGGACGCCAAAGCGAACAACGCGACAAGCGTACCCGTGATCGCAAAGGCGATTCCATAGTTCTTGTTGTCCACATCGAATTGGTAGGCTTCAAGCTTTTCAATGGCTGCAATCGGTGGTGGATCAGGCAGGATCGCCACTTCTTCAGGGATTTTAAAGAGAGGAAAAGCAAACCGAAAGATAGCCCACCCAAGGAGCCCTCCGACCAATGCACCGAGCGCCAACCGAACCAATCGAGGAGGCCACACCATTGGTGAATCCGAAGTTTTGGGATCGATACTGGATCCGCCATCACTCGTTTGAAGCATATCTTTCCGTTCTTTTGATAATCCAGAATAGTCGAAGCATCGGAGGGAGCCACGATGCAACCACTATCGATGACCGATCTATTGTAACTGAATGGGTATTACATTTGGCCCCGTTTCATTCACTGTTTCACGTAGAGGGCTTGTGGTCGGGCTAGAGTAAACTGCAGGTAGCAAATCTTTTGCACCTTGCTTTGGATCCTTTGCTGCACGTGCCATCGCTTTACCATAAGCATCGCCCGCAGCTTCTGGGTCTGCATTCGCGTTACGATCTTGGGCCTCCATCAAGTCGCTTGTCTTGTCCATCTTGGTGACGGTAACAGTATGTTTCCCTGGTATAGCTCCGTCGTTCGGTTCGTAGGTAGTAAGTGTAAACTTACCATCCTTATCTGTGATTCCCGACGCCATACGAGGTGCGCCTTCACAAAGGAAGCCTACAGTAGCTCCCTCGACAGCTTTCCCCTTGTAAGTTACGGATCCACTGACGGGGACTCTCTTGGGAAGCGATTCTCCTCCGCATCCGAACAACGGCACGCCCAATAATGCGATCGCGAAAAAACGCATCCGATTCATCTTTCTCATCTTTCCTAATTCGGGAATGTTAGTTCATTGAAATCAATTTTGAAAAAGACCTTGGCCAGGATCGCTCCGAATGACCAAGGTCTAAATAGCAAAGAGTAACTTACGTTGTGCATGCATTGCTAACTTGTGCAGGCATTGCTAACTATTGACCAATTGCAGAACTCATGTCGACTACAGCGCCATCACTGCGGGCTCCCATTCGTTGATAGGTGACGTAGTCCACATTCTGACTGATAAAATGGACCGAACCATCACCAAGAACGAACTGTGCACCACCAACGTGCTTGGATTTGAATCCTTGCGAGGTCATCCAAACATCAAAACTATTGCAGGTTCGAGGGCCGGTAGCTGGACTACCTCCCGCTTCACCACGGCAAGTATTGTAGTTGATTGGAGGAATAGTGCTCGTCCACAACGCGTTTCCATGGTGCCAGCCATTGTTGTGGTGATCGGCGCAGTTTGGACGAATTTCCCCCAAGGCGATCGTGTTGGAAGTTCCGTCTGTGATATCACCTAATTTTGCTGACCAGTGGAATCGCGAGAAAACGCCAGAGATGTTTGCGGAGTTGTTGGAGCTACCGTGACCGACTGGTCCGTTGATGTGGGTTGGGTAAAGAGTACAGGCTCCGCCGTTCGCTGGCATTGCTTGAGATCCCATCGATGCGCCATAGTTGCCAACTGCGATGTCGACACGAGACGGAGGATCGCTTGGACAAACGAAGGAAGGAATCTGTCGTTCTCGAGGTCTTATTCCCGCAAAAGCCGATCCGGCGGGCGCTATCGTCGCAAACCAGGCTTCAACGTCCCTCTCCATCGGAATTGCATTATAGAAGTTCTGCTGTTCGATAAACGGCAGCAACTTTACCAGATGCGAACCCTTTCTCCATGATCCGGCAACCCATGGCTGGGAGTTTCCGTTGACGCCATCGGCTACACCGGGGACTATTGCACTCGCTCCAGGAAACCTCTTGAAGGCATCATGATAGTTGTGAAGCGATAACCCCAATTGCTTTAGGTTATTGCTGCATTGCATGCGCCGAGCAGCCTCTCTGGCTGCTTGAACAGCAGGAAGTAATAAACCGACAAGAATTCCAATAATTGCAATCACCACAAGCAACTCGACCAAGGTAAACCCTGGGCGCCACCCAACACGTTTTTTCATCATCGAACCCTTTGCATGAGGACCAAAACACTCAAAAAAGAAAATCGTCCGTGTTTGAAAGGTGTTGCCCCAGCTTCACCCAAAATCTGGCTTTATCCACAAGGCACGCACCAAAACAGAATCCGGAAAATTTGAATTGGAGGTCGCTACAACCCTTTAAAGGTAATCTACGCACCCCAAACTCCCTTTTAGACGATCTCCAAGGTGAAGTCAATGGTTTGCGGTAGAATCTCAGGCAATTATCCGGTTTTGTCAGATTTCACGTTGCCAAAGGTCACTTTTTCGTTGCCGAGGATTGCTTTATCCTGTTGCAAGGTACGAGAAGTCATCATTGCCATGGCCTTCACCGACTTCGCGTCACGATTTATAGGGTGGTATCTTGACCCTGCGGTGCTTTTTCAACCATGATGGTGACTCTGAAAACTCAGCCCTTAGTTTTTGGGCAACGAATCGACTTTGAAAAATGAAAATCAAATCCAATATCTCAAATGCGATTCTTGTCATTTCGATTGCTGTTGCGATCGCTGTTGGATATGTCTGGTTCTCAGAGCAGTCACCCAAGAATGTCTTTGAAAGCGCTCTCCGCGCTTACGAGTCTGGAGACGATGCACAGCTAGAAGCTGACGTATCCTTGCTTTCACGTGATAGTCGCTATCCTCACCGTTTTCATTTGGTTCGCGGTATGGCATTGAAGCGAAAGAAAATGCCACGAGAAGCATTGATAGAGCTTGGTGAAGCGCTTGGTGATCAAGATACGACGGCATTATCCCTCGCACTTTCAGGAGAGATATTTTATGAGGCGGGACAGCTTGTCGAGGCAGAAAGAATGCTACAAGCGGCTGTTCAATCCGACGCGAACCTTGTCAATGCTCATCGATTATTGATTGCGACCTATTACGATACAGGAGCAATGAACAATGCGTTGGAGCACATTGCAAGAGTGCAGAAACTCGCCCCACGAGACATTCGACCATGGCGACTCGAAGGGCTTATCTTGAAAGATTTCGAGAAGTTCGACGAGGCCATTCGAGCCTATAGTCAAGCACTCGAGCTATCGCCTTCACAGCAGCTAGAAATCGAAATACGCACTGAGCTTGCCGAATGTCTGATTCAGGTTAGGCGTCATGATGAGGCGCTTCAGATCTTATCAACGTTAGGGAGCGGAAGCGAGGTCTTTGCGCTACGCACCGAGTGCCTGCTAGCGATGGGACGCGATAAAGAAGCCGCGAAAGCACTCGCCGATGGACTCCATCTCGATCCTGGAAATCTTAAGATGTTAACGACGGAGATTACGCTTCTGCGTGAAAAAGACTCGCAGGTAGAAGCGATCGCAAAGCTAGAGAAAGCAATCACGTTACATCCCTATGATTTTAATTTACGATCTCTGGCAATGCTCGCGTATCAAAAACAAGGTGAACTGGAGCTCGCTGCCAAGCAGCAAGAGTCGATGAAAAAACTGCGTGCTCTGAAGGATAAGTTCGCTGAATTGCATGTGGCCGCTATCAAAGACCCCAACGATGTTGAAAGCCGAGTTCTCCTGGGCAAGGTTGCTGTGGAGCTAGGAATGCTGGACGCTGCAGCCAATTGGTACCGAGTCGCTTTGGGAATGGATCCTTCAAACCCGGTGGCTCGCCAAGAATTGAGTAAGCTGATGAGCGGAGAGACATCGAGCCAGACTTCAGATCACTCGAACCGACGATAGTTCAATGCTGGAAGCCATGTTAGGAACAAGGGAAAGGTGTCCGTCTGATGAATCCCAGATTCCTGGCGGGGACGCACGTCGGTTAGCAATGTTTTTTCTGTTGGGCTGGATGTCGATTCTCGGATGTAGCCCTGGACCCGCAAAGCAGCATTCTGTTTCATCAAAGGACGTACCCTCCAAAGTGCCTGCAATCAATTCATCCAAAGAAAGCGGGCAAACCCCAGAAAAAGCCTCAAGTCGATTTCTTCTGGAAGATCGAAGCAAACAGCTGGAATTGAACTTTGCATATCAGAATGATGAGGACAGCGGGTTATTGTCGATCGTCGAGTCACTAGGGGGAGGTGTCGCAGTATTCGACTTTGATAAGGACGGAAATCAAGATGTGATGGCGGCTGGAGGCGGTACCTTTGAAAACAAGTCGACGACTCGAGGGGTTGCGTGTGGATTGTTTCGGAACAGCGGAACGCGATTTGAAAGCGTAACAGCGATGGCAACCGTGGTTACCGAACTTTATTCACACGGCGTTTGCGTTGCGGACTACAACCATGATGGTTATGGAGATGTGTTGATTACGGGCTACAATGGACTCGTTCTTCTAGAGAATATGGGGGATGGGACATTCCAGCACAGGCCAGACAACGGATTCCCAGTTGAGCCTGGATGGTGCACTAGCGCTGCATGGGCAGATTTCAATCAGGACGGCGCCTTAGATCTCTACGTTGCGCGATATGTGGATTGGTCGTTCAGCAATCATCCTGTCTGCTACAGCTCGGTGAACGGCGAGCGAGACATTTGCCCCCCGAAGTCGTTTTTGCCATTGCCCGATTTGTTGTTGATCAGTAATCAACATGGCCGTTTTCTTGAAAGTGCAAATCGAAACGGTCTACGAAAAGATGGGAAGGGCCTGGGTGTTCTTGCTGTCGATATCGATAACGATAGTGATATTGATGTATATGTTGCCAATGATACCACGGACAATTTCCTCTATCTCAATGATGGTGTTGGCCAATTCAACGAAGTGGGATTGCTGCATGGAGTGGCTGTGGATGATCGATCTATTCCGAACGGCAGTATGGGAGTGGCGGCTGGCGATTTTGATGAGAACGGTTGGATCGATCTGTGGGTAACGAATTACGAGCGAGAATCCAATGCCATGTATCAGAATCAAGGCCAAGGGTTGTTTCAGCATGTGAGCCGTCGTGTGGGGGTCACTACGATGGGTGGAGGATTCGTGGGCTTTGGGACCGAGTTTTGTGACCTGGATATGGATGGACGCTCAGAAATCTTGGTAACCAATGGTCATGTGGTGCGATTCCCATCGGCCGCTCCGCTCCGCCAGCTACCTCTCATTCTTACCTTGCAAGATGGACGATTTATCAAGCAGTTCTTTCCTTCAGAAAACTACTTTGGTGCTGAACACCAAGGACGAGGATTGGCAACTGGGGATATGAACGGCGACGGAACCGTCGATGTCGTGATTTCGCATTTAAGTGAACCTGTTGCACTCTTGATGAATAGCACGGTTCCTGTATCGCCGCCGTTCGCCTTCCAATTGGTTGGCTCAGAATCCAATCGTGATGCCATTGGAGCACGCGTCGTTGCGAGAATCGGTGAGACAGAAATAAATCGACAAATTGTGGGTGGGGGAAGCTATCTTTCGACGAGTGAACGAACGATTAGAATTCCAACATTTGGATCCTCGAAATGTTCTTTGAAGATCTACTGGCCTGGACAATCCACACCGCAATTGCTCGATATCACCAGTCAAGACGGAGTCGTTACGATCGTGCAACCCTTGCCTTAATCACAAATTCGAGCTTTCCCTAGAACAGCTCAACATAATCACGGCTTGCGCAACGAGGTTCGAGTATGGCGATGGAACGGCAAGTCACGCATGGTTTTGCTAAACATCTTAAAAGGACTACGACACTTTCTGGATACTTCATGTGGCAATTGCCTCGCAATCGACAACGATGCGGTGCTGAGTTTCGACGCGAATACGTGAAAGAACCTTGCATCCTAGACTTCTATTGTCCCGAAGCAAAGCTATGCATCGAATGCGATCTTCTACCCCACCTCACTCCAGTACCTCGAGGCCCAATCAAAGCAATAGCATGCAGTCGCCGTAACTATAGAATCGATACCGCTCTTCAATCGCTTTTGCATAGGCTTCTAGGATCAGTTCTCGACCAGCGAAGGCGCTTACTAGAACGAGCAGACTACTTTTGGGGAGATGAAAGTTCGTCAGCATTCCATCGACTGCGTGGAAGCGGTGGCCGGGGCGGATGAAGATGTTGGTCTCTCCACTCCACGGTATGATCGAACCGTTTCCGTGCATCGCGCTCGTTTCTAGCGTTCGAACCGAAGTCGTACCCACCGCGATAATGCGTCCCCCTTCCGAACGACAACTCGTCAAACGCTTGACCACCGGTTCGGAGATCTGTGCGAACTCGCTGTGCATCTGATGATCTGCAAGTTGTTTGGTTTGAATTGGTCGAAACGTTCCAAGCCCGACATGCAAAGTTAACGCTACCAAGGCGACGCCCGAGGAACGGAGCTTCTTGATCAAGTCTTCGGTGATATGCAATCCCGCGGTCGGAGCCGCGACAGACCCAGGATTGCGAGCGTAAACCGTTTGGTAACGTTCTCGATCCGCCGCAGTCATTTGCCCATCTCGAATGTAAGGTGGTAAGGGGACTCGGCCGCATTCTTCCAATAGTTCTAACCAAGGTCGCTCCGGTGTCGGCTTGAATAAGAAATTCCCTTCCGGCGTCCGAGCGACCAACGTGAGCTGTTGGTTCTCTCTCCCCTCAGGATCGCGAATGACGACCGATTCGCCAGGTTGCAAGAAGCCTCGTGTACTCGATAAAAGTTCGCCGATGCCATTCTCTTCACGAAGATACAATCCTTCCCAACGTCCTCGCGTGTTGGCACGATAACCGACAAGCCGAGCGGCAATAACTTTCGAATCATTGACAACCACCGCATCGCCTGCTCGCAGCATGGTTGGCAAATCTCGTACGGAGGCGTGTTCGATGCGTCCAGAAGAACGATCGATGACCATCATTCGAGAGTCTGTCCTGTGGGTCGGAGGCTCTTGGGCGATGAGATCGCGAGGTAGTTCGAAATCGTAAGCATCCAGCTCGCTGGCGGGTGTGTTCTCATCCTTGGCATTCACGCCGCTATCGAAATCTGAGCTATTCACCAAGCTATCCGCAGTTCATACGAGTGGAGGGTGCTGGTCTTGGGCGGAGGAGTCAAACGTCTTGAGACGCCGCCACCATAGCCCCAGCAGATACAACTAGGCAGGATTGAGATACAAGTTACCTTCGCCAAAGGCGTTGCGACTCGCTCGTCAATCGAAACCACCATTCTAACCCCAAACGTTGCATCCACGAAGGGGCTTGTGTACCGCACTTCGTCGTGAGCAGCGCGAATGAATCGCTCCACTGCAGACTCATAATCAACCGCGTCAATACCGATCCGTTCTTTTTCCGAGATGGATCATTTGCCTCATTGCGGTTTGAACACAACGAGTCCCAATGGGGGAATCGTCAGTTCAATCGAAGCGGCGCGACCATGGTGTGGAAACTGGGCATCTGCTGTGATTCCAGGATAGTTGCCGACATTCGTGCCTGCATAGTGCGCTGAATCGCTGTTGAATATTTCTTGGTAGTATCCAGCCTTGGGAACTCCCATACGATACCGACGCACGACAGGTGTAAAGTTGCAGGCGATCAAGACGAAGTCGTTTGGATCCTTGGCTTTGCGAATATAGCCAAGAACGCTATCGTCACCATTCATGCAGTCCACCCACTCGAAGCCTTCCCCGCTAAAGTCAAGTTGATGTAGAGCTGGTTCTCTTCGTATGAGTTGATTGAGATCCGCAACCAACCGTTGCATGCCTCGATGCGTGTCCCATTGCAACAGATCCCATTGAATGGTGCTGTCGTAGTTCCATTCATGCCATTGAGCAAGCTCGCAACCCATGAACAAAAGTTTCTTGCCTGGATGAGTCCACATATAGCTGTAGAGCAATCGCAGGTTTGCAAACTTCTGCCAGAGGTCGCCCGACATCTGTGCAATGAGCGCTCCCTTGCCGTGAACAACTTCGTCGTGCGACAGAGGCAAGTTGAAGTTTTCCGTAAACGCGTAGATCAAACTGAATGTCAGCTCATTGTGGTGGTACTTGCGATGGATCGGATCTTCGCGCATGTAACGCAGCGTATCGTTCATCCAACCCATGTTCCACTTGAGCGAGAACCCGAGCCCGCCCGTTTCTGTGGGGCGGCTTACGCCAGGCCATGCGGTCGATTCTTCAGCGATCGTCAACACCCCAGGGTATTGGGAATGCGACTGGATATTGAATTCACGAAGCAAATGAATGGCATCGATGTTCTCGCGTCCGCCATACTGATTCGGGACCCATTCCCCTTGTTTGCGGGAGTAATCGAGATACAACATCGAAGCAACCGCATCCACTCGCAATCCATCGATGTGGTACTTGTCGAGCCAGAACAATGCGTTGGCAATCAGGAAGTTCTTGACTTCGTTACGGCCAAAATTGAAGATCATGGTGCCCCAGTCTGGATGCTCACCTTGGCGAGGGTCGGAGTGCTCATAAAGCGCTGATCCATCGAATTGACGCAGTCCATGTGCATCTTTCGGGAAGTGCGCGGGAACCCAATCGATGATCACCCCGATACCATGTCGATGGCAATGATCGACAAAGTACATGAAATCTTCTGGAGTTCCGTATCGGCTGGTTGCAGCAAAGTAGCCAACCGTCTGATAGCCCCACGAGCCAGTGAAAGGATGCTCAGAGATCGGCATCAGTTCTACGTGCGTGAAGTTCATCTCTTGGCAGTATTGCACCAATTGGTGAGCAATTTCACGGTAGTTCATCCAACCGTGCACGCCATGCTCGCACTTGCGCCATGAGCCCAAATGAACTTCATAAACCGTCATGGGTTTGTCAAGTTGATTTTCTTCGCGGCGACGATTCATCCATTCGCCATCGTTCCACTTGTGCTTGTCCAACGAGCAGACGATCGACGCGGTTCTCGGTGGCAACTCCGCCGCAACGCCGTAGGGGTCCGTCTTGTCGATCACTTCGCCGCTCGCCAAGCGGACGCGCAGCTTGTACTTTTGGCCTTCACCGATGTTGGGTACAAAGAGTTCCCAGATGCCGCTTGGGATCTGCTTTTGCATGGCATGCGATCGGCCGTCCCAATGATTAAAGTCGCCAACGACTTGGACGCTTTGTGCATTGGGCGCCCAAACGGCGAAGTTCACGCCGATTTGGCCATTCACTTCGCGAATGTGAGAACCGAGTTTTTCGTAGATCTTCCAGTGTTGACCACTTCCGAAAAGATAGCGATCAAAGTCCGTCAAATGGAATGGGACCGAATATGGATCTGTCATTTCAATTGTGTTCCCAATTCCGTTAGCGAGTCGGATGCGGTAGCTCGATGAATCAGTATCATGGTGTGGCATTAAGCCTTCGTAAATTCCGGAAGGGTGGATCTTTCGCATGGGGCGGACTGCCGAATGGACATTGTCTACGATCCACGCTTGGTCCGAGCTAGGAAAATAACCTCGGACTGCGATCGCGTCTTTCCCTTCCATCCGGACTTTGTGGGGACCGAGGATTCCTCGCGGATCCGATAAATTTCCATCGATGATGCCTGCCAGGGAGTTCAAAGGTATTAGGGTCTGCACGGTTTCTCCGAATGTTATATCGAAAGAGTATTAAAAGTGGAGTATGCAAATGGTCGGTAAAGGAACTAGCGACGACGGCGGTTCGTGGGATCCATTAGGAAAAGACAGCGAAGGTACGATTCGATTCCCTCGTCGATTCCTAAGAGCAGATTCCAAGCCCAGCAAATGCCAGCCTTGGTGAGGCTAACTGTCCAACGGAAAGGCCTTAGGTTTCGACAGCCTCGTTTTTTGGGGGTACGAGCTGATTCCGACGAATTTGCGGGAAGTGCTTCGACATTTTGCAAATTCGATTTTGAATCTTGATCAGTGGGCCTGGGAAAGGCCAGCTTGTTGGTTGGGTCACCAGGATGAGGGTGGATGCTCGCGACGACGCCAGCGACATGCATCGAACTGCACGTGTCCTTGAAAATGGCCGTCGGTGTTCGATTGGATGGCTCTAATGCGTTAGCCACACCACCGATCGTCGCTCCGCTATCGATTCGATGTTTCGTTCCGCTCGTCGAAGGTATGTTGACGGTATTCGGACGCGAGACCACGCAGACAGGTTGCAATTGCGATTCGACTAGCTTCGGTTCTGCGGTTATTGGTTCCGCTTGATCCTGCGTCGTCGGAGCCAAATCGATGGCCGTTGTTGGCTTCTCGTCCTCTTCGTTGGACATCAACCGACATTGCACTTGATGGAAAGCGAGGGTTCGGTCGATCCTTTTCCATAAGTCCGCATTGCGAATGGGTTGGACGGATCCAAAGTGCTCCCACGAGTAGTCGTTTTCTCGCCACTCGGTCAATCCGTATTGTAAACCGCGGAAAACATAGCGACTCGTAGTGACCAAGGTAACGCGGCTGGGTTGCTCCAGCGCTTCTAATCCTCGTAGTACGGCGACGAGAGCCGTACGATCCGGAGCTGCGCCGACTTCGCGATCGTTCGCTTCGAATTTTGTTCCGGAGTGAATATCTTCGAGCACGAATCGCCAACGACTGTTCGAAGCGACAGCGCTCTTTCCCCCGGCCGCGGCTGCAGTCGATTGCTCATTGGATGGATAGTTGCCATCACAGAACAATAGAAAGTGGGGCTTAAGGCAATTCATTACCAACGGAATCCTAGTTTGAGCCGGCGAAGATGCTTAAGATTGCACGAGGAACTGGACTGTGCTGGCAGACTCGTCGGAAAATTCGTCAGATTCTTGTTACGATATTCGGTATGCGTGGAGAGTTCGGTTTGTAGCGAGGAGTAGGATCACGAGTGCATCAATGATCAACTGGCCCGAATTACCAGATTGCGGCGTTTATTTGTTCTGGCCCGAAGAGGGAACGGATTGGATTCATCCCGACGATCTATCGATCGTTCAAGGTTGGATACCAAGCACGCGCGTCTTTCGCCGTCATAGTTACGATGGAGTCTACTATCGATTGCATTACGGGGTCGACGTTTTGCGAGTCAAGCCAACGCTATGGCTCAAGGTTGCCGACGAAGGCTTTTGGGTCGGAGACCAAGTCGAAGTACGTGGATTGTTGATGGATCGCGAACCATGCATCGCTACGATTTCGGAAATGACCTTCGATCGAGTGACCAGTCGTATCCTATATCAACTGATTCATCGAGAAATGCCGCTTCCTAATACTTATACCTCCGACGATTTGATCCAGTTGAGTTCTCGTCCACAACTCAAAGAGCACGAACGCGAAATCGTTCTAAATCCCAAGCAAATGCTAGGCAAGGACGAGCCTGGTTACAAACTGGAAAGCACGGATGAGGATACGGTTTGAGGTCAATTAGTTCTTGGCAAAGAGAGGAAATTCCGTGACAATTCGGCCCTTCGTTTCGCATACCGATTCGTTTCTCTAGCAACCATGACATTCCTCAATGGCCGTTACTTACCAAAAAGACGCATTGATCTCCATCATTCGGGAGCATGCGCTCAAGTTCGGGCAGTTCACTCTCGCTAGTGGAAAGCAGGCTTCCTTTTACCTCGACTGCCGCATGGTGACATTGCATCCACAAGGTGCAAACCAAATCGCAGCCGGAATGCTAGACGTGATTGCGTCGAATGTATTCGGGGCCATGCCGGACGCGGTCGGTGGACTTGCGATCGGTGCGGACCCGATCACAGCTTCTGTGGTTGTGCATGCTGGGATGCGAGACTTGTCGCTGCTTGGATTCATGGTGCGCAAAGAAGCCAAACAACACGGAACAGGTAAACTCGTCGAGGGGCCAGTGACCCCTGGCATGAAGGTCGTCATCGTCGAAGATGTTATCACCAGCGGTGGGAGTGCATTGAAAGCAGCCGCCGCGGCCAAAGACTATGGACTCGAAGTCATCGGCGCTGTTGGGGTCATCGATAGGCTCGAGGGAGGAAGAGTCAACTTCGATGCAGCAGGAATTCCTTTGGTAACATTGTTGACAATCGATGACTTTATTCCAGCCAATCAACGCTAAATGCCTGAACTCCCGGAAGTAGAAACGATGCGCCGCGGTCTGCTTCCTATCGTCGGATGCGTGATCACAAAAGTAGAGTATCCCGACATCCCTTATCGTCCTATTGTGATCGAACCCAGTAGAGAAGACTTGGCACAGCGTTGCCAGGGACAATCGATCCAATCCGTGGACCGTATCGCCAAGCGAGTTCTGGTTCGTCTCGGCAACGGTGATTCGATCGTTATGCAACCGAAGATGGCCGGAATCGCGATGTTGTCCGATCCTCCAAGCCAGCAGCATACGCGAGTTGTCTTTCAACTGCGAGGGAACGAAAACGTTCCTCAGTTTTTGTATTGGGATCGACGAGGGCTCGGAACCGTATCGCTCTGGACACCCGAAAAGGTGCTCGCCAAGCTCGGGCCTGATGTGTTGGGTCCTGACGCATCGATTGTCGAAGAGTCTGTGTTCCTGGCTCGATTTCGAGAATCGAAGAAAGAGATCAAGGTCGCGATGTTGGATCAGTCGATCGTCGCTGGTATCGGAAACCTCTATGCTGCAGAGATTCTCTTCGCAGCCAAAGTTCATCCGCAAGCTCGATGCGCAGGCATCTCAACCTCAAAATGGAAACGGGTTCATGCCGAAACGATTCGAATTCTAAAGGAAGCGATTGAGAAAGAAGGATCGACACTGAGCGATGGAACCTATCGCAATGCGATCAATGGTGAAGGTAGCTACCAGAACCTTCATCAAGTCTACGACCGAGAAGATCAGCCTTGTAAACGATGTTCGAATGTCAAAATCATCCGAATTGTACAAGCTCAACGAAGCACATTCTTCTGTCCAAAATGCCAGAAGCAGATTTAGAGAATATTTTGGCTACAATCTTGATTTATCTAGCCGGCGCTCACTATCTTTTGATCAGGCGTAAACGGAACTCGTCTCGGGGACTCTTTCCATTACTTGCGGCAATCAGCGGCATGCGGCGAGACGCTTCTGCATACGTTGTTGCTTAAAAGAAAACTTTCTCTGCAGTGCCGCCGAGCATCCATTTCTTGTCTTCTTGGGTCAAGAAGCCGAGTTTGTCTCGAACGAGACCTATGGAGTCCTGGTAATGGTGACCCCCGACCACTTGATAAGGGCAATCCGAAGCCCACATCAAGCGATTGGCACCAAACTCGCCTACCAAGCGTTGAATCATCGCACCGAGGTCTGCGTAAGGCGATTGCTTCTTCCCCAAGGCATAAAAAGCGCTCGTCTTCACAAAGACATTCTCAAACTTTGATAACCGACAGAGATTGTCCAGGTGAGCAGGAACGATCGCACCCGACACACCAATTCTTGCAAAATGATCGACAACTACTCGTGTCTTGGGAAATCGCTCGCACATGGCGATCACCAATGGCAATGCGTCGGGGTTGGCAAGCAAGCACATGCTCTGTCCTGAATCTGCCGCATGGCTCCACATTTGTTTCGTACCTGACGAATCCTGCCATCCACTTGCCTTTTGAAGATCTGCGTAAATGCGAAAGCCTCGTACACCCTTCTCGTTCATCTTCTTCATCGTGGTTACAACATCCGACTTGGTCTCATCAATGACAGCGACTCCGCTAAACACACCAGGATGTTTTTCCATGCAGTCCAACATGTACTGGTTATCGTATCCGTAGAAACTCATCTGGATGAGAACAACCTTGGTCACCCCCTCGGGCTTGCAGAACGAAAACAACTCTTCGGGAGTAAAGCTTGCAGGAACTATGTCGGCTACCTGAAAAGAAGATGCGATCGGGTATTTTTTCGTATCCGGTGTCCAAACATGCACGTGCGCGTCGATCCAATTCGATGCAACCCAAGGAGTTGCCCCGTGCAAGGTACCAATAGCCAATCCACCCAAAGCGGAGGTTTGTAGAAAGTCACGTCTCAAGATCATCGCATCAACTCTCAAAATGCCAACAAACAGCTTCGATAAAACTCGAAAGCCTGAACTACCTGCTGTAACTCAATATACTCGATTGCACTATGCGCTTGGTCGATGCTACCCGGTCCAAAGATAATCGTAGGAATTCCCTTCCGTCCTAGCTTGCTGGCATCGCTCCCGAAAGGGACTCCAATAGGCTCTGCGTTTAGCCCTAGATTTGACAATACGGAGCCAGCGACTTGAACGATCGCGCTCGATGGATCGACTCCCCATGCTTCGTCTACTAGCATGGGCTGCTCCATTCGAACGTTCATGTCTGGCACCGTTTTTCGTACTCCTTCAAGCATTTGTTCGTAGTGATGCCAAACGTCGGACACTGTTTCATGAGGGAGCAATCTGCGGTCGATTTCAATCGTGCAACTGTCGGGAACAAAGTTGACCTGAACGCCCCCCGCGATGATTCCAACATTGCAACTGGCAGGCCCTAGCAATGGATCGCCGATATGCGAGAGAGCAGCATGGTCCTGTTCGATCGCCAATGCGATTCGGGCCATTGGATAGATGGCATTAACTCCCAAGTGGGCTTTCGAGCTATGGGCGGATTTTCCCGTGGTAACGATGCGCCAACGCAGTACACCTTTGCTCGCAATCGCGACTCGCAATTCTGTCGGCTCTGCAACGATGGCAGCATCCGCAAAGAAATCTTCGCACAGTTTCTTGACGCCAAGGAACGAAAACTCTTCGTCGACAACGGCGGCCAGCACCACATCGCAGGGTGGTTTTTCACCGCTCGCATGAATGGCGGCGACTGCGTGCATCATCGCCGCCAGTCCGGCTTTGGTATCACACGAACCTCGGCCATATATGCGTCCGCCATGCACCGTCGGCTCAAACGGTGGTATCGACATTCCTTGGACAGAGACCGTATCCATATGAGCTTCGAGCAGCACTTTGCGGCTCGAATCGATTCCAGGAAGGCGAACGATAATGTTCTGTCGGGCTTCGGTGGATTCGTTCGCATCCAAAACATGTTGTCGCCACGTTTCGATTCCGCGAACCTTGAAGAATTTCTCGACATAGCGAGCTAAGTCCGCTTCGCCAGGTCCGCCTTCGTAGAATGCGTTGACGCTGTTGATGTGAATCAAATCGGCTAGCGTTGCGAATAAATCTTTCAATGACGCCCCTTTCGCGGATCTACCGAGCGACTGGCACTAACCCAGTCGCTCTGTCATGCAGCCTAGTTTTACCTGGTACCGACTTCTATGAGACGATACCACACACCAAACCAAAACGGACCAGACTAGCGATACAAAACGGTCGCGTACCAACCGTTTGAACCGCGAGCGACACCAATTCCAACTGGGGATCGCTGTCCCCAATAGCAACATTTGCGAATTGCATCATCTGCGGAGACCGTAGAGAAGCCTACTCCCTCAAAACGACCTGAGCCCATGGATCCGCCCACGTGTCGCATGCGACCTTCGGCGGCCTGTTTCGCAGCTTTCTGTTGCGCAACACAGGTATCACACGCCGAAACATTCGCTGCAGAGAAGATCGCGAGAAGCATCGCCGTACCAAGCATCCGAAATACAAACCTTTGCATCACCACACTCCGTTCACTTTTAGTCGAGAAAAGCTTCGTGCTAAAGAAAACGAGCATCCTGCTAGTTTGTCTAACTTGTAATCAACAATCGATCTAGATCGGCCTCTAGGTTCGCTTCGTTGTCCAAGACTGTCAACCTCAATTCGCAAACAGCGAGCCTTCGATCATTTGCTTCTATTGCAAATAACGGTGACATACAGTAGGCCGGTAGAATTCGGTGTCGGGACGTTGTCCGGCCTGCTTATGCAGCCCGACGAAGATCCCCTGACGCGACGGCATTCGCCGGTACAGGAATCGACTCCAGAACACCTCCCTGCACCGATGTTGCAAAGATTGTCGAATTTTCATGGCACAAGCGTGGTAACCAAACACGGATCGCCTCACCCGACGCGCTTTCCACATTCCATTCACCATCGATGATGATCAAATCGCTTGGCAGCACTGAGTGAGCAACACGTGTCAGTGCGGATTTTGTTTCTCCAGGAATGAGGTGCGCTTTTACTCCCAGTTCAGCGAGCATGCGATGGGCTTGCTTGAGGTTGAGGTGAGGAGTTCCTACTGGCGCTGATTCGAACCGATCCACCCCCGCGTATCGAATATGACTCACTCCTGAAGCTTTCGTACAGAGAGGTAACAATCGACGCGCTCGATCGCCCGCTCCGATTCCGATTTCCAGGATAGAACCAATCGGCTTTTCCAAAACGTGTAGAAATAGGGCACGTTCGCACGCTGGCTTGGAAAGATAACGCCAGTAGAGACGTTGAACCCAACTCAGGCGAGCCATGATTTCCTCGGTAGTTCAAGCGATTGCGAAACGGAGAATAGCTGCGAACAAAATTAATGAAGCCGCTTTGATGTCAAGAATCGCGTCCTTGCGAAACCCGTTACACCATTGCGGCTAAGCACAGAAGCGCTGATATGGTCCACTCGGCCGACTTCCTTGCTAGCGAGAGTGGCTCAGCACAACTGGAACGACCGTCTCCAGTCGTCTAGATGGAGTATCGGTTGTTCCGCATGTAGTTATTGAACCGGCAGGATCTCTGGACGCAGAGTCGCGTCATTTTACCGATTTTACCATCTTTGCTGAGAGTGCTAGCAGAGATCCGACGCTTCGGGGGCATTCGTCATGCAGTGGCCGCAGGGTCCAAAGATTCTGACCTAGGTTTCTAAGCTTGTCAGTCTTTCAGAACCCATATTTTTTATCAACTTGATATGTTCCAGTATTTCAAGCGATTCGTGTCGTCCGCCCCAATCGGAAACACAACATCTATCGACTTGTGGGATCATGTCGGCAAATTGGAGCAGTGTGAGCAGCGTCTTGCGCTTTCCTCGATGCCTTGGCATCCCCTGGGGGTGGGACCATTCGAGCTACAACCCTCTCCTCCGATCGAAACACCCGATTTGCCATCGCCGTGGAATGACAATCCCATAGCCTTCCCTAACATCGATACCCATCTTGCCGAAGCTCACCAACAAACGGGCTGGAATGGGGTTCACTCTCAATTCGGATTGGATGGTAAAGGACAGACCGTTGCGATCATCGATAGTGGCATTGCATTTGATCATGTGGCGTTGGGGCGTGGGTTTGGTGCAGGCCACCGAGTCGTCGGTGGGTGGGATTTCGCCGAGAACGATAATCGCCCTTACGACGATGCACCTGCTGGCTTTCATGGGACTCACGTCGCGGGAATTGTCGGTGCAAACGATGGTGTGCATTTCGGCGTTGCTCCCAATGTCGACTTGGTCTCCTTGCGGGTATTCAACGATATTGGCAAAGGAGAGTTGGCGTGGACCGAATCAGCACTTCGCTGGGTTTATGACAATCGCAATACGTTTGCCAATCCAATCACGACCGTGAATCTCTCTTTGGGATCGAGTTGGAATTCAAGTACGATTCCTGTTTGGGCAACGCTCGAAGACGAACTCGCTCAATTGCATCAAGCTGGCATCGTAGTGGTAGCGTCGGCAGGTAACTCTTTTCAACAATACAAAACTCCCGGGTTAGCTTACCCTGCTTCGAGCCCGTTCGTTATTCCAGTAGCAAGTATCGATAGCAACAGTCAACTCAGCGACTTCAGTCAACGCGACTCTCGTGTGATTGCTGCACCAGGACGAGGTATCGAAAGCACGGTGCCTGACTATTTCTTCGGTCGCGACGGCAATCCGAACGATTGGGCCAACGCGAGCGGCACGAGTATGGCTGCACCCTATGTGGCTGGCGCTACCGTGCTGATCCGTGAAGCCATGGAACTGGCAGGCATTCAGAATATCACACCACAATCGATCTACGATACACTTCGCAATACTGCCAATAGTGTATTCGACTCGGTAACCAATCAATCCTATCGAAGCTTGGATTTGGATCGAGCCATCGAGTCTATTCTGCCTCGAGATAGCGTGGGTGATTCATTTGCAGATTCGTCTCTACTGAATGTCCAGTCCCATGGGTCATTGAACGGCTGGATCAATTCGTTGTCGGATCAGGATGTGTATCGAATGAACGCCACACAAAATGGCGAGATTCGCTTTCAGATAGACAGTGCGCATCTGGAAAAGGAAACGGTTCATTTGATTCGCAACGGCCAAGAATCACTGGTCCGTTTTTCCAATGGTCTAGGTTCGATTCAAGTCAACGCGGGAGAGTCGATAGGATTGCGCATCTCCGATGGGCAATCGATAGGTCAATACAAACTGGATTGGAGCTTTGCAGCTTCCTCCTCCGGTACCAATCAATTCCCTTCCTTCGCGTCGATACAAGGAGATACGCTTACGATTCTCGGGACATCAGGTGCGAATCAGATCGCTTTGGATCTGAGTGCAGGAATTCGAGTCGACGTTGATGGTGCCACCCATCACTGGAACAACAGCTCCATCCGGAATGTCGTGATCGATGGAGTGCAAAACAACGACTCGATTCGGATTGTCGGCTCTACTCTTGCTGATCGAATCGATTTGCGTCCCAACCAAGTTGAATTGAACAACGAGTTGCTTTCCGTGCGAGTCAACAACGTAGAAAACGTTCAATTTGTCGGAGGTGGTGGTCCAGACCGAGCTTATCTTTTCGATGATGCTACGGACGATCGACTTAGCCTCTGGCCGAACAAAGCTGAGCTGACGGGCGTGGGTTACGCATTTTCAGTGGAACAAGTCAACCGAATTTTCATCCATGCGCTACAGGGAGGAGATGATCAGGCGTTCGTGTATGACTCACTCGGAAATGATACCCTCAGTGTGCGACCTCAATTCTCGAGCATGAGCGGCCAGGGGTACTTTAACTACTTGTCAGGTTTCGAGCGTGTCTTCGCTTATGCCAACACAGGTGGAGTAGACCGGGCCCAGTTGTATGACTCCGTTGGTAACGATCTGTTTAGTACAAGCGGCGAAGTAACGTCCCTCGTGGGCTCCGGCTTTTCCACGTTTGCGCGAGGCTTTGAGAATGTCGAAGCGTATGCCAATGCAGGCGGAATCGATCGCGCTTTGGTTTACGCACCAACTGGAGGAAGGCTAACATCGGGAGTCGATTTCGTTGGCATGGAAGGCACGGGCAGAACCAGTATCGCGAGAGGCTTTGAGCGAACCGAGCTATTCGCCAACGGAGCATCGACAAACCTCAATACGATTCGAACAAACTCGCTCGCACTCGACTCCGATCAACCAACGGCCATGAGCCCAGCCCCCATTCTGCCAGGAATTGCCTTAGGGGCGATGGCAGAGACGGGGTACACCGGGATCGCAATGAATATAGGATCCTCGATTGATTTCGAGGCGGACTCTGGCGCTCCATTGCATTCGGCGCCATTACACTCGGCGGGAGGCAGTATCAATCGATCGGATAGCTATGGAAGGTCGATGGATTTATCCATGGATTCCCAAATTTCGCAGAATGTAGAGGAGGCATTGGACGCGTTGATTGCAGCTGAGTCGGAGAGCGATCGTGACATCCTGGATCAGATTTTCGGCAGATTGTGAGTATTGGTAGGTTTTTGCAGCCTCCGCAGGCCTCAAATCTTACCCAGCCTTCTTGAACTACCGTCCTTTCCGGCTATTCTCAAGGTATAGGAAGTTGCGGGATGTCGCGACGAAACACGAGGATCTTGGAGGAGCTTCATGAGAAATAAATTGGTTCGATGGTTGTCCGGTGCTGCCGTTGTTGCGAGTTTCGCAGCATTCGCCGGGCTGGTGAGCGCTGGGTATGGTTCCAGTGGCTCATATGGGGGATACGCTTCATCGTATGGCTCGAGCGGTGGCTCTGCCGGCTATGGTTCCAGCGGCGGATACACAGCGGGCTATGGTTCCAGCGGCGGATACACCGCGGGGTATGGATCTAGCGGTGTGGCAAGTTACGGTGGATCGTCGGGCGGGTATGTCGGCCCGCTTCGAAGGTTGCACAACCACATCCACGACGGAATCCACAACCGAACGGCCGCGCGGGCTGCTGCACGAAGCTACGGCAGTTCGGGCGGAAGCTCCGGAGCTCTCTATTCTCCAAGCTACGGTTCTTCCGGTGGTTCTTCGGGAGGCAGTTACGCGAGTGGCGGGTCCTCTGGTGGAGGTTCGTCCGGTGGCAGCTATTTGCCATCCTACAGCCATGGATCCTCAGTCGGCGGATCATCCGGAGGAGGATCGTCAGGCAGCTACACTCCGACTTATTTGGGAGGCTCGTCCGGTTCCATTCATCATTATGGATCTTATGACGGCGTGATCATGGATAGCTCCGTGCCTATGAGCAGCAATGCTTCTGGGGTATTGCGAAGCTCCAACAAAGTATCCACTTCCCAGTCGTTCGATCTCCGCGAGATTCATCTCGTGGTGAATTTGCCAGAAGATGCCAAGATGTTTGTCAACGGGAACGCGACAACATCGACGGGTACGTCGAGGCATTTTGTTAGCCGAAACCTGAACGAAGGAGAGAGCTATCGATTCGAACTAAAGGCCGTATTAGCCGATGCCAATGGAAATGAAGTCCAGAAAACCAAGACGGTTGTATTGAACAGCGGGAACGGCGAAGAAATCAACTTCGACATGCAGTCGAACGATGAACCAACGGAAACCGTATTGACATTGAAGGTACCGGAAGACGCCTCGGTCATCTTGGCGAACAACGTTACCAAGAATTCTGGTTCGGCCCGGGTGTTCCGTACCAAACAGCTGCGTAACGGCGAATCGTGGGATGACTACAAGATTCAAGTGACGGTTGCGGGAGTTACAAAGGAAAAGGTTATTCGATTGATTGGCGGTGACAATCTCGAATTGACCTTTAACTTTGACGACGCCGTTGATGCAAAGCTGGCCATGCAATAACGACTAGGGTGGCTCTACACGAGTTCTCAACAAAGGCTCCGATTTCATCGGGGCCTTTTTTTGTGTACTACCCTAATTTTGAGCGTTTCACTCGGCTGGGAGTGCTTCAAACGTGAGTCCAGGTTATCATCAATGGCAACCTATCAAATGACTTTATAGACGGATTTCCATGTCGACCGATTCAACGCAACGGCCTGCTGCATCTACCACGCAACCTCAATCTCGAACGGTCGCGGTCGTTGACATTGGGGCGACCAGTGTCAGGATGGCGATCGCAGAAATCGATTCGCGATCTTCGGTTCGAATCCTGGAGGAAGTATCGCAAGTAGTCTCGCTCGGTCATGATACTTTTTCGACACAGCGAATTAGTAGAAAGAGCATTGAAGAATGCGCCATCGTATTGCGCAGTTGCCGTCGATTGATGCAGGAGTATGGCATCACGCGCCCAGAACAAATGCGGATTGTGGCAACGAGCGCGGTACGCGAGGCCAGCAATCGACTGGCGTTTATCGACCGAATGTTCATTGCGACGGGTCTCGAAGTCGAATCTCTCGACGAAGCGGAAGTGAACCGTATAACGTACATGGGGGTTCAGCCTCTCCTGCAGGGGACCGCCTCGCTTTCATCTGTCAAAACGATTGTGGTCGAAGTGGGTAGCGGCAGTACCGAAGTGCTGGTGGTCCGCGGTGGAAACGTATTGTTTTCCAATACGTACCGTCTGGGGTCGCTCCGAATGCTTGAACAAGTGGATCGACTAAATACTTCGATGGCCAAGCAGCGGACGATTATCGAATCGCAGGTACATCGATTTGTACATCAGATTTTTGAACATGTAGATTCAGACAAACTGGTCCAAATGGTCGCTTTGGGTGGCGACATGCGACTCGCCGCCAATAATTTGAACTCGACCCATCTAGGTCGCGATTTGAGAAGCGTGTCACTAGCCGACTTGACTAACTTTGCACGCATGATCGGCGGATTGCGAGAAGAAGACTTGGTCGCTCGATTTGGAGTCAGCTACGCAGATGCGGAAACTTTGTGGCCGGCATTGCTGAGCTATATTTATTTGGCGAGAGAATTCCAATTGCCCGTCCTGCATGTCGCAGAGACAAATCTGCGTGATGGACTGCTGAGCGATTTAGCTGTCCGCGATGCTTGGACGGCAGAGTTTCGGAATCAGATCATTCGATCGGCGATCAATCTGGGTAGAAAATTGGCATTTGACGAGACGCACGCCCGGCATGTCGCAACTCTCTCTCGCAAGTTGTTTTCCGATTTGGCCGCCGAGCATCAATTGGACCAACGAATGGAGTTGATCCTTTATCTCGCGGCTCTCCTGCACGAAGTGGGCCTTTTCGTAAACGCAAGAAGTCATCACAAGCATGCGATGTACATTATTCGAAACAGCGAACTCTTTGGACTGTCGGTCAAAGATCTGTTGCTCGTTTCATTGATTGTTCGCTACCACCGTAGATCATCGCCGCAACCGGACCACGAGGGGTATGCAACATTGGATCGCAGCGACCGCGTCGCGGTAGCCAAACTAGCTGCCATTCTAAGGCTCGCTATTGCGCTGGATGAATCACGATCGCAGCGTATCGGCAACATCCGATGCCACAGAGACGACGATAGACTCATTATTACGACTCACGGAATCGAAGATGTTTCCTTGGAGCAGCTAACGGTCCGGCAATCAGGTGACCTGTTCGAGGAAATCTTCGGGATGAGTGTGTTCTTAAGAAGCGATCCGGGATAGCGATCATATGTTTTTGATTCCCCTCATCGCGATCATTCTGTTGATCGGAATCGTGACAGGTTCCAACTGGTTCGCTTTGGGGGCGTGTACGTTGCTGGTTGTCTTTCACTTTGCTAGGTACTTTTCGGAGAAGTGGGCTTCGAGCATTGAAGTGGAGAGAACCGTCTCAACTCACGAGACGAACATCGGAGAGTCTGTCCAGGTCGGACTCAAGCTCGTTAACAAAACCAAGTTTTTTGTCCCGTGGTTGTTGTTGGAAGACACGTTGCCCAAGCGAGCGATCTCGCGACCGAATCGCGCGTTAGAGTTGGTTGGTTCTGCGGCCAAGCTCTATTTCTTTCGGCCTGGTCAATTGGCGATGTTGGCCTACAAACTGATTCCGCGACGACGCGGATACTTCCGCCTTGGACCAACATTGTTAGAGACTGGAGACTTGCTGGGGTTGCACCGACAGCATCGCATCGTATCGGAGACCAACTTTTTGCTCGTGTTGCCAAAACTGATTCCGCTCGAAGGCGTGAATGTTACGACACGCAGGCCGATGGGCGAACTTCGTGCCAACGAACGAACGTTGGATGATCCAACTCAAATGGTTGGCATTCGGGCGTATCGACCAGGCGACCCATTGAACCGAATTCATTGGAAAGCCACAGCGAGAACGGGTGTTTTGCATTCACGCGTTTTTCAGCCAACTTGTTTGCAAGGTGCGATGCTCGTCTTAGACATGCATCGCGATTCGAATCCGGATCGTAACGAACCGATGCGAACCGATCTTGCAGTAACAGCTGCAGCGTCGATTATTCACACACTTTATTTGATGAATCAGCCGTTCGGTTTGATCAGCAACGGCCGCGATGCTGCGGACCGTTTCCGTCAAGAAGAGTTAGCTTCAGATTATTCCAATCGAGATGCGATTCGACTCTCGGTTCAAAAGGAAGAAAAGAATGATCGGCTCAAGCCCTTGATCATCGACGCTGGTGTTGGACCAGAAAAGTTTTCTGAAATTCATCGAACGCTTGCTCGACTGGAGCGAACCGACGGTCTCAATCTCTGTCAGTTGCTCAGTGAAACGCAAAGTCGATTGCCTCGTCAATTGGCTATTCTGGTGATTCTACAAACCGTCAACGAAGAGGCGGCGCTTTCACTCGCACTGTTGCGAAAGCAAGGATTTTCCGTATCTGTCATTGTGAATCAACATACCTTGGACGGAGCCGACGATGCGGCTGCCATGCTCGTTGGTCAACGGCTTCCTGTGTACGCATTACCTGACGAGCAATCGGTGCCCACCGTTTGCCAAAACATGCTTCTAATGCGATGATCTTGCGATGCAAACACTCGATACCAACACCATACCCCAGACATCATCCGAAGCTGCTGAGCCTCTGTATCGACCGCTGAATATTGGAAACGTTCACGTTGGGTTTCCTGTCGTCCAAGCGGCCTTGAGCGGTTACAGCGATTGGGCCATGCGTGTGATCGCACGACGGATGGGTGCATCGTATTCGCTATGCGAAGTGATGCTCGATCAATTCTTGGTCGGACTGAAAGATCGTAAACGGACGCAGCACTTTCTATACAATACGCCCGAAGAACATCCCGTCGCGGGTCAGTTGATGGGCGCGGAGCCCGAACAGTTCGCATTAGGAGCACAGAAGCTTGTCGAAGCGGGCTTTGCGGTGATCGATATCAATTTCGGATGCCCAGTACGCAAGGTGCTTGGACGATGTCGCGGTGGCTTTCATTTGAGCCAACCCGCAGTGGCCTTGGAGATTGTGCAGCGAACGCGGGATATTGTTCCAAGTCATATTCCAGTCTCGATCAAGATGCGACGAGGGATCGATGATACCCCCGAAAGCCGCGACCGATTCTTTGAGATTCTGGATGGTGCGTTCAACTATGGCATCTCTGCGATCACCGTCCACGGCAGAACGGTCGAGCAACGGTATATCGGCCCGAGTCGTTGGCAGTTTTTGACCGATGTCAAAAAACATGTCGGCACGAAGACAATCCTCGGGAGCGGCGACTTGTTCAGCGCGATGGATTGTTTGCGCATGATGCAAGAGACGGGCGTCGACGGGGTCACGGTTGCGAGAGGCTGTATCGGCAACCCCTGGATCTTCGCCCAAGCGCGCGCTATTTTCGAAGGCCAACCACTTCCACCTCCGCCGAGTCTCTTGGAACAACGAGAGATCATCTTGGAGCACTTCCGTTTAGCAGAACAACTTTATGGTCATGAACGAGCGGGTGTCCCGATGCGAAAATTCGGAATCAAGTATTCACAGCTCCATCCGAATGGCATCGAAGTTCGAACTGAGTTTGCCCGAGTAAAGAACTTGAACGAATGGAAGAACGTACTAGACAAATGGTACGCGGAAGATCTACCAGGAAACTATCCGAAATTTTCTGAACTTGAGACTGAGTGTGAGTGAACCCGGCGTGAGTGAACCCATTGTGAGTGAACCGCATCGAATCTATTTGCGTTCCCACATAGGCTGGAGTTTCGATCGAACCGAAGAGAAATGCATTGCCAGTCGAACATTTCGGAGCTCAAAAGGGCTTGCCGTAGCCAAACGCGTAGAGATCGTTATTGAATCCGCAAATATGCCTGTGATCGTGCGATTGAATCAAAAGATTTTGAGCGACTCTCGCCAAACATCCCCCTGGCATTGGCCGATTGTCGATTCGCTAGCCCTTTCGAATACGATTGAGTTAGAATGGGAAACTCACGAGCTAAAAACTCATCCTCCCTCCTTTGAAGTACGGTTAGAAATATGCGAATCATGAGGTTGTTCCCTGCCCTGTTGAGTGGCTTATGCGCTTTCAACACAGCGTCCCATACGAACGCACAGGAACCATTCAAACTAGAGGAACTACTTGCAGCCCGATTATCGGACGCGGAACTCGAACAAGGATGGATTCGTTTGTTTGACGGCCAAACCATGCTCGGATGGAAGGATGCAGGCAAAGCCAACTGGCGTGTGCAAGACGGAGCGTTGCAAGCCGACTCGGGTGAGAATGGTCTATTGTGCACGACCGTTCCGTTCAGCAACTATGAACTTACGGTCGAATTCAAAGCGGCCGAGAGAACCAACAGCGGCGTCTTTTTGAGAACTCCTTTGAAGCCAAAGGATCCAGCCAAGGATTGCTTCGAGTTGAACATTGCTCCTACGGACAACCCGTTTCCAACGGGCTCATTTGTTTACCGACAAAAGGTATCCGAACAAATTGCTGCACCGAAAGCGAACGAATGGCACACGTTTCGAGTGCTGCTTGATGGAGCGAAAACCTCCGCTTGGTTGGATGGAAAGCAAACCGTGGATTACGCCGATACGACAGATCTGAAGTCAGGTTGGATTGGGCTTCAATTTCGTGAGGGGCCAATCGCTTTCCGAAACATTCGCATTCGTCCCATTGGCGAGACGCTGATCCCTGGCAAGCCCGACGCGTTTTTGCCCGGTGTCAAAGTCGATGCCACATGGGATGCCGATGGTTCCCTAACAATAGTTGGCGGGCGAGGGCATGTAGAGAGCAAAGCGAAGCTAGGAGATGGATTTGTTCAATTTGCAGCCAAGACATTGGTCCCCAATGTAAACTCAGGCGTGTTCTTTCGTTGTATTCCGGGGGAAGACATGAACGGTTACGAATGCCAATTGCATCATGGATTCAAAGAGAACCGTTTGATACCTGTCGATTCCGGTTCGGGAGCCATTTTCCGGCGACAAGCAGCCAGGGCAGTGCTTTCTGACGAAGGATTCAAGACTCATATCACGATCGTCGCGCATGGCCCCAGGATGGCGACATGGGTGCAGGGAGTGCAGGTAGTCGATTGGGAAGATACACGCAAAGCAGATGCTAACCCACGCAAAGGGCTGCGAACCGAAGCTGGATCTCTGATGCTCCAAGGGCACGATCCCGAATGCAAAGTTCGTTTTGATCAATTGCGCATTGGTGGCATCTGAGCGAACTACTCACGTCTATCGTTGCCGCCCGTTTGGAATCTTAAACCAAGTCATAGCTATCACAGATGATCTCCACAATTGCTGATTCATCTTCGATTGATCATGTTTCCGGCTCCACGAAGAGTTCGCGTTTAGCATTTTTTGGTTTCATCACGATCGTGTTTTGGATCGGTTTGGTTTCCGAGCCAATGTTTGCGCAGGTAGGAAGTCAAGCGACTTCATCCGAGGCGAGGAGGACGAAGCGGGACTCACTCGCCGAAAGCCAAAGGAAGATCGCAGCCGAACTTACCCCCGAACAGTTCGAGCAATGGAGGTGGCCGCACGAGCCACTGGAACTGCTTGGAGTACGCAAACAGTCGTCCTTTGTCACCTGCATGGCCACAATCCCTAACGGTAAGAACTTCCTGCTTGCGGGACGTGAAGTAACCTTGTGGTCTGTGCAAAAAACGTGATGAGAACTTGGGGAATGTCCAAATATCTTCCGTTGATTATGCAGACCGGCTTAATCTTCAAGTATCAAACCGACTCGAATACATTGAAAACAATCGATTGGTGGCGATGGGAAGAGATACATCCATTTGGAACACTTCGACCGGAGAATTGGAACGGGAACTAAACAAGTTTGAACCCGTTGCCATCGGAAGTTTAAAGGATGGCAAGCAAATGTTCACTGCCAACAATAAGAATCTACAGGTGTGGAACAAACCTGGAATGTCCCTTGTGTCTACGCTTAAGAATTTTTTCCATCACAACGAGTTGCTAACCTTCAATTCAAATGGGCTTTACTTCGCACACCTGAATGCACGCGAGCTTTGCATTTGGGATATCCAAGCTTCGCAGTGCGTACAAACAATCCGGGTGGACATTAATCGCGACAACAAATCGATCGGAATGGAATGGCTAGCTGAGAAGGATGTTCTGGTTGTTGTTGAGCAGCACGGAGCCATACGACTTTGGGGCACACGGTCCACTGGCGAAGAACTAGGCTTGGTTCCAAAACAGGGAAACGCAAAGGAACTTGTGGGCGTTCGAATTCCTGCCACCTCCGTTGAAGCGCAAAGCGTTTTGGATTTTGGTCAAATCCCATATCCTCGAGGCAGCAAGATCTTGGATTCAACGACCTTGGAGTCTTTCCACTGTGAATCACCTCTCGGCAAAAAGGAAGCGAAGTTATTCGTTCGGTATCATTTTTCGAGGATGGGCTGGCTGGAGGAATCAGCACCAAGCGCCGACACTGTAGAGTTTAGAAAGGATGACTTCATGATGACTGCGAATTTCGAAAGCAAAGCAACAGAGACAACTCGAATTCGGCTTTCCTATAGGAGCAATTACGACGTTCGGCAGGCCCCCAGGCTTAAAGTCGACGATCTTCAAGTCGACTTTGAATCGGCAAACTCGGTGATCTACAGAACTAATGCAAACCTATTGACGATTGAGTGTGGTTTGATTCGGTTGATGAAAGAGTTGGGTTGGGTTCTTTTTCGTAACGTATCATATGGTCAGAACAAATCGACGGACCGTTTTTCCAGGGTGAAAGAGCCTGAAAGGCTGCTAACCTTTCTTAAGGATGGCGTTGTTCTAGGAATTGCCATCGATCAATCGCCCAGTGAGCACGTGCCGTCAACGATCGAGTATGCAAGATGGCTGTCTGAGTATTCAGTCCCATATCCGCCCGGTGTCAACTTTGTGGAATTTGATTTTGAAAACAGATGCTCTTTTGTGGCTGTCGCGTGGATGAAGTCGGCGGACTTGAAAGCGTTTTATGATCAGGAGCTTGAAAGACAAGGCTGGATAGCTTTGCCAAGCCAACCGTCGCCGTATCGCGATACATTTGTACAGACATATATCTGCGGACAACGTGATCTTTATCTCACTTTTCAACAGTACAAAGACGACATATCCGCAGTTTTTGCATCTGGTCGGACGGACACTTGGCAATTGACCAAACTGATGTTCGAAGGGTCCAAGGGGGAGATCAAAAGCACGGTGGAAAAGTACATGTCATATGTCGAATGGCTTGACGGGCAACCTTTCACGAAAGACTACGACTCAATTGATCGATACGAAGCCGAGATGAAGGTGTTTTTGAAGTGATCTAGATAAACCCAGCCACCTCGTCTTCCTTTTCCAAAGCCGCCAAGGCGAAAATCCGTTACTTGCCACCCTATTCTCCGGATCTCAATCCGATCGAGCTGCTGTTCAGCAAAATCAAATCCATGCTTCGCAGTGAAGGTAATAGGACGGTCGAGACGCTGTGGACGTCGCTGGGAAAAATCATGAACAAAATCGCTCCCACCGAATGCGTGAATTTCATAAAGCACTGTGGTTACAAAATTTTCAAATTAGCCGCTACAGCTAACTAAGCATTGCTCTAGAAAACCAGCGAATCGCATGTTCGGCGTATGTCGAACCGTCAGTCGTCAAGATAATTCTCATGGTTCAGCTCTGATTTCGTTTGGCGAGAGAAATGCTTGCGACAGCAGTTTTTTAAGTGTACAACCGTGGTTACAGAGCAAACGATGTGCCGCTCGTTGGACATCCGAGTGTCGGGTTTTTTGGAGACTTTTTTGCCACCCGTCACGGGTGTACGTCTCGGATTTCTTTTTCAAGTTGGAAAGAATACAAGTGTGCATACAATGCTCGCGGCAAACGTCAACGTGCGCGATTAGGTGCAAGATTGAAATGCGCGCGCGATTTCGCACGATTTTCGACTTGGTGTCGCTGCTCTAATCGGTGCTTCAAAATGGTTTGCGAAAGCGATGGGAAGGGACGAAAGAATGAAAAGACTTGCCTTGCAGTGCCAACAGAACCTTGGCGCGATTGCCTTGACGTCGATCGTCGGATTGCTGTCGATGATGGAATCGGCTCGGTCGACCGTCCACGCGCAAGACGGCTCGGGTTCCATTGAACCCTTGGTAGCGTCAGTCATCGACGCCGTCCGCGGAACGGTGGTTTCCGCCAAGCAAGGGCTGGTCTTCAACCAACCGGCATCCGGTGGCGGACCGAGCAAGCCATCGGTTGTACTCATTCCTGGGTTGCTCGCCTCACCAGGATCGATGGATGCCGTTGTATCTGAGATCGAGAAGCATGCATTTTCGACCGCTGTTTTTCATTATTCCAGCCATGAAGGAATCAAGTCTGCGGCGATTCAATTGGCCACCGAGTTGCGAAACCTGCGGGTAACTCAGCCCGATCGTCCCGTTGTGCTGTTGACTCATTCCATGGGTGGCCTTGTGGCGCGATGCTGCGTTGAAGACGCGGCTTTGAATCCTGGAAACGTAAAGCAGCTAATTTTGATTGCCCCACCCAACCATGGTTCGGCGGTTGCCAGGCTCTCTGCCACCGAGGTATCGAAGAGGCTTGGATGGCGAAAACGGATCGGTCAATCCAGCCTGAAGTCAATTGATGATGTTGCGGGAAGTCTGTTTGGAGTTGCAAAGGACGACCTGCTGCCAGGATCAACGACGCTACTGGAATTGAATGCGCGTTTACGAGCCGAAGGGGTCCGCTACAGCGTGATCGCCGGTAGCGGTGGTCCCGTGCCTGGCGAATTGCTTCAGTTATCGTTGCTGTTCGGCAATCTTCTGTTGCCTGAAGATCCCGAGACACAAGCGGCACTGCAGTCGGCAAGCGATTTGGCCTGCTTGGACGAATGGACCGTAGGACGCGGTGATGGCGTGGTTTCGGTTTCATCCGCCAAGCTAAGTGGCGTTCAGGATTTCGTGACACTCCCGTTCTTACACAACGAATTCGGCGATAAGACAAGTAAGGCAAGCAACCAAGTGATCGCTGAAGTAATGAAGAGACT
>Ga0315900_10002036_pt1 | contig 31708 bp, 13 predicted proteins | sample LakEriMetagenome_FD_203521 | JGI IMG/M metagenome (GOLD analysis project Ga0315900, IMG submission 203521) | Freshwater fungal communities from buoy surface, Lake Erie, Ohio, United States - Buoy 12 MA114 | ecosystem: Environmental > Aquatic > Freshwater > Lake > Lake biofilm | place: USA: Lake...
AATAGTTAATGTCCTACTTGTAGGAACATAGTTTGTTAATGTAGGAATATCAGCAGCTACTAATGCTCTAAATGTAGGAACTCCTGAAGATCCATTAGGACTAGCATAAAATAAATTTTGTGCTTGTGATATAGAAGAAAAAGAAATATTAGGAGTACTTGTAGGAGAAGTAACTGTAGAATTAAATAATGGAGAAAAATTTCCTGCAGAAAAACTTGTAACAGTACCTGATCCAGGAAGTCCTGAAGATTTTATCTTCCCATACTTATCATAAACTTGTATCATGTTGTTTCTGCTGAAATATAATATGTTGTATCTAGTTGTGTAGATTCTAAACGAATGTAATCTCCTTGAGAGAGAGTATAAATAGTTGTATCTCTTACAGAATCTCCAGCATCTAAATCAAATTTATATATAGGAACTTCATGTATACCAGGACCAGTTTCAAATCTACTAACTGTAACAGTGTAATTACTATCTATATTATTTAGTATAATTAAAGAAATTTCCATAGAGGTAGTTATACAGTTAATTCTTGTACTACCATCTAAAGCAATCTTTCCTTGAAATACTGTATTCATTATTAGTATGTATTCAATGTTATTGTTAATATTCCTAAATAAACATTATAAGTAGTGTAATCATACTTTTCATCGGGATCTATAATATCCCAGCCAATAGTAAACCTATCATGTGGCCAATGAAACATTATTTCTAATTCCCATTCCATTATACTCTTCCTTGTGCTCTATAAGCTTTTTTATAATTCTTACTAGTTTTTAAACTAGAGGTTTGAGATTTTGCATGTATACCTGGTCTACTAATATTTGGTGATACTTTTTTCTCTACTGTGTTGGTTAATTTTGCCATTTGTATTTAAAATAAACGTATTAATGTATAATGAAAACTAATTCCTGCAGAAGGTTGTCTGTTTATAGCATCATATCCTCCATATAAACCAAGTCCAAATCTTTTTTTGTTTTTAGATTCTAATTTAGCTAGTTTAACTTCTTGCTCTTCTTGTTTCTTTAAAGACCCTAATAATCCAGCTTGTAAATCTAAATTATGATTAACAAAAGCACTAGATTCTTCTCCTAAAGCAACAGCTAAATCTTGTATTTGTTTATACTTGTTTTCAAACTCTCTCATCTCTGCATTATATCTATCTTGACAGTCTTTAACTTGCTTTGTAAGTTCTTTATGCTGGATAGCTATGCCATACAAAGCTTTAACCCTTTCTGGAGAATTTAAATCTTTAGTTTGGCTGTACAGTGTCAAGCACCCTACGCATAACATCATAACTAGTATCCCTAACTTTAATAGTTTCATATTTAATTCTTTTAGGTTTGAATTTTGTTAATCTTTTTATTTCTTTAACTTTCTCTTGTGTAGAGCTATCGTGAGCTTTAACATGATCAACTAATGCTTCTTTGTTTTGTTCAACTTCTATCTTGGTATCAACTAATTCATTTTTTGTTCTCTCTATTTTAACAGCTCTTCTAGCTTTAGAAAACCCATTAATAGACATAACAATAACAATTATAATAATCAAAACAATTAGTCCTATTAAAATATAGTCTTTTATTTTATTTGGAATTACATTAAGTTTATCTAATATATTCATAATTATTTGAAGTATAAATTAGCCTCTCTTTGTCTTCTCTTAGTTAATCCATTATTAACCCTACCATTAACTTTGTTCCATTTAGCAAACTCTCTAGCGATAGTTGGATCATTTGGGTTAGCATTTACTTTACGAAGCAATGTACTATCTCCTAAACCTTCAGGAATATTATCCACATCAATATCTGAACCAACATTGTATGCAAAAGATACAAGAGCATTAAACTGATTTTGATTAATAGTAGATGTAACAAGTCTATCTACATCTTTAGCAAACATGTTAACTGTTTGTTTTAACATCCAATAAGCTGTTGCTTGTGTAATTGGTTTGTCCTTCATTGTAACTTTTGCTCCACTAGGATAGAATGTATTACCATATCCTATAGTTGGTACACCTGCAGGACAGAGGTAAGGAGATAATCTTAATCCCTCATCCTTTGCTATCATTTGGTATAATTCTTCATTCGGACTCATTTTGCTGCTTTTTTATGTTTATCAAAATCATCTTTTAATTTAGAATATAAGCCTTTTAATTCTTCGTGATCTTTTGCTAGAGCGTTATATTTATCTGTGAGTTCTCTATGTAGTTTTTCCCAATTTTGAGATTGTTCAACTTCCTTAGCATATGCTAATTGAATAACATTAAATTGGTTTTGCATTTCTCCTAGTTGAGATCTAAGAGTGTCTATTTGACTTCTAAAGTATTCTTTTTCAGCTTTAAATTCAGCAACTATTGCCTCTTTATCACTCTTAAGACCCTCATTTTCTTGTGCTAATTTCGTATTTAAATTATCATATAATTCTCTAACTTTAGCAGCGTAGTCAACTTCTGCTGATTCTATTTCAACATCACCTCTTTTTAATTCTTGTGCTTTAGCTTGCTTGCCCCCTAAAAACCAACCAACTATTCCACTTATAGATGCACCAACTGTTGACAAAAGCATCCAGTTTGTATTAAGCCAATCTGACAAAGACATATTTTTAAAATTTTTATATTAATACTAAGCTACAAATCTAAATAATTAATGTGGATTTATAAAACTATGATGAAAACATGGAAAGGATAATATAGCATAATATTATTTTATTTTTCTATTATTGTCTTCTAGACTCTGCTGTAACTCTAACACCCATTTCTTTTGCATATTCTGCATCAATATAAGGAAGAGCTTCATTTAATGCTTGAGATGCTACAGGAAATAAATTAATAAAATATTTCATTGGATAAGCTTTATCTGCTTCTTTTTCATCCCCTATTGCTGTATAATATACTTCTTTTCTTAAAGCATTAAGTAAACTTCCAATTTTTGAAAAAAGACCTAAAGAAGGAATAATGGAACCTCTTGTCATTTCATCTGCAGATGCTGGGTTTACATAAAACAAAAGCTCATCAGATATTTTATTTATCATTTTAGCAACATACTTATATCTATTCTTAGTAAGAATATCTTCATCATCATCAGGTGCAGCTAACTTTGCAGCAACCAGTAATGAAAGAATACCTACTATAAGCTTAAGTTCTTTAAACATGTTTTTAACTTGAGTTCTAATTAAGTCTTGAAACTCTTCTTCAGTTATGTTTAATTCTTTTCCTGTTTGTAAATAGTATTGTTGTTTTTTTGCTTCTAGCATTTCATTTATTATAGCAAGACCTTTATCTGTACCAAGAGTAATATCTCTAAGATCTGTTATATTTTTGTAACCAATTTGACTTAAGGTTGAAAAGAAAGCTCTATATCTACCATACTCCCACTCATCTGTTGCAGTATTTTTTGTAATATTTTTGTATCTAACAGAAAGAAGTTTGGGAATCCATCCTTTAAACATCATGAATGAATTAAAAATAGTATCTCTTCTATATCCCATCTTATCATCATTACTCATTTGTCCTGTTAGGTTTCTAGAAAAATCAATAATACCCATTCTAAATTTAGCAAGTTCTTCATCACTAACTCCTTCTATAACTAGTTCATCATTTTCAATTTTTGATAATTTTTTTAATGAAGTGTTTCCTTCTTTAAGAGATTTAACTCTTTCTTCAAAAGAGTTTTCTAGGGCCTTTCTTTGCTCAAATGTCATTCCTTTTCTAGCCTGTCTATCCAAAGCTCTTAAATGTTGTCTAATGTTTATAATTTTTCCATTAATAACAATTGCATTATCAATCATTGTTAAAGCATTAGCTAATTCTAATTTCTTTTCACCAAAAGAGTTTGTAGACATCATTACATCAGAAAAAGTCCATGTTGCTAAATAGCTTGCATATGATTTTTTCTCTGCTATCATTCTTTGTTTTATTTCTACAACACTTTCTCCTGTAAGAGGTGAAATAGTATCTAATAAAGCTTTTTCAATAAGAGAAAGTTTTCCTATTGGAAGAGTAACTTTTACATTATTTTTTTCAAATTCTCCTGGAAGATAAAATCCTGCTGAATTAATATACATTTGCATTTGGGCTCCAAACCAGTTAGCTACCCCAATTAATGGTTTAAGACCAAGAGCAAGATTTCTAATATAAGTATCACCTGTTCTTAGTAGTTTTTTTGTAGATATAGTTCTATCTTCTACCTTATCTTTATTTTTTGACAATTTAGAAACAGTGGAAGTCATTAATATATTTCCCATTGAATTTAAATTCTCTGTAATTCCGTATAAGTAATCATCTAGTATTGCTTCTAAAAGATTTGCATTCTCATTTTCTGCACGTTCTTTAGGGGTTTGTCCTTCAAATACTACCTCTCCCTTAGTATCTGTAATTAATGATCCTTTAGATTGCTCAACCGAATGCATTACTAATAATGGAAACTCTAAATCTTTTGTAGATTCATATTCCATTAAAGACTTAATCCACATAAGGCCAACTTTATTTAAGTCTGTGGATAGTTGTGCTACATCTTTATTAGTTCTTGTAAAGTACTTAGGGATAACTCTTTTTAATTCTCCTGTTTCCTCATCAACCTTTGCATATAATTGTTCTTCGTTAGGGTTTATACTATACATATCTTTAAAGAAATCTTTTGTTTCTTTTAGTATATCTCCTGATTGAGACATTTTTTGAAGAGTGGTGGCTTCTATTAATGGAAAAAAAGAAAGTCCTTGTTTATCTAAATATCCCATCTTTCTAGCTTTCTCGTTCAGTTCTGTAAAAAAGTTCCAAACTTTTAAAGCATTTTCACTTTTAGACATTTCTAAAAACTCTTTAGACAAATGACCTTCTTCAATCATAGCTTGTCTGTAGTAATATTGAAATGTATAATTTTCAAAACCATCAAAAGTGTTTGATGTAATATCTATAGAGTTAATAAATCTATTTTTTCTTCTTTCTTTTATTTCCTCATTTTCTGTTTCATCTGAAGAAAATTGTGTTCTTTCTAATTCATCTAGTGTTCTTTCTATTAATGGATCAGTTAGTCTTTTATATTCTTCAACATCTAAATTATCTAATAAAAATTGTTTGTTTCCTTTTTCTTTAGCTGTTTTTATATCTTCTAAAAATTTAGAGTCTAATTTTTTAATTAGTCTAGGACCTCTTTCAGTTAGAGTGCCAATCATTTCAAAAGCTGTTTTACCTTTGGATCTTGCTTCCTCTTCTAGAGGAATTAATATTTTTGAATAATTATTTGCAACTTTACTAAAATTAACATTAATTAAATTTTTAGCTTTTAAATAAACTTTAGCAGCCAACTGTATAATTAGTGGGGAAAGTTTTGAACTCTCTAAGAAGTTTTTGTCTAAGCTAGATACTAATTTTTCAGCTTTTAAAATGTCTCCTACATTTTCTTCTTCAACAATTCCTTCTTTTAGTCCTTTTTGAAGAACATATTCTTGTTGAATAGATAGTATTTCTTTTAGTTTTCTTTTTATTCCTGCAGAAAGTCTATCAAAATTATTTAATAACTTTAACTCTTCAACTGACATGTTTTCTCTAGGAATGTGTGATGTATACACATTACTTAATTGTGTAAACTTTTCAGCACTTCTTTGATATTCTACTAGCTTTTCAAGCTTTGTATTTAACTCATCTTTAGATAGGGTGTTAAAATCTATACCATCGAATTCTTGTATGGTTAATTCCATATCATTTAAGAATGTTTTAGCAACATCATATACAGGAAAGAAGTTTAGTTTTAAATGTAAGTTTCTAATAGCAAGACTAAGTTGTTCTAGTTTTAAATTTTTAGAAAATTTATCTTCTGGCTTAGCAGTAGATTTATACATTTTTTCATACAATTTTCTAAGACTAGAAATAAATGTATCAACAGATTCATTACCTGTAGATTCAAAATCGACAGGAACAGGAAGTAAATAAACGTTTGTTTCTTTTAATGAATCTATTTTTCCTACTTCTACAGATCTTGCAACAAGTCCTGAAGTTTTATTATTTTTAATTGCATATCTATAGTTTGTTATAAAGGGAATCATTCTTGCTCTTCTCAATTGATTTCTTTCAATTCCTAAGTTATAAGCAATTTTTGTATACTCACCCATTTGTGCTTTCCACTCATCTTGTTTATACCAAGGAATGTCTGTATTAGACTCTGTATTAAAACTTGTAAATTTCCAGTCTAATATATCCACTTTAACATCTGACTCTCCTTTACTATTTTTAACAGGTTCAAAAGCCATAAAGTCAATTTTAGATCCCATACCTCCTTTAACTTTTAGATTAGCTACATATGTTTCAACTAAAAATCTTGTACCATCTTCATATGATGCTATAAGTTCTTTTGCAAAAATAATAATAGATTTTTTTACATCATCATTTAATGGTGTAGCTATTTCCTCTTCTCTATCAGTAGGTAAAGCATATCCATCTTTATTAATAAGATTTTTTTTGATATATTTTTCTAAAAAATCATGACCTTCCGATCCCCATGCTCTTTTTTGATCATCTAATAACTTTTCTTCATCTGTTCTTTTAAGGTCTTTCTTTTTCTTTAATGTTGTAACTGTAAATTCTAAAGGGTTTTTATCATACGTATAATGTCTTTTTTCTGTTTCATTTGCATCAATAAAGTTCATTCTATCATTCATATCTTTAAACTTACCAAATGCTTCATTTACTTTTTGATTTTCTTCCAGCTGAAAGAATATGCCTTGGTCTTCTGTTCCTTCTAAAACTTCTATTCCTGCTCCTAGGTTTCCTTCAGAAATTTGTTGAGCTGTTTGTTCAAACAAATCAATATCAGATCTTCCATATAAAGATCTAATAGAAGAAAGAATAGCATCCCACATTTGTTGAACTAAGTTTCTACTTTCTTTCTCTAATAGCTCGGGAAACTCTGTAGTGCCCTCAGACATATTAATAATCATTTCTGCTATTAATTTATCTACAGCTTCTTTTTTTATCTTACGAATGTTTGGTTTACCATTTGGTAATTGATATGCTTTGTTATTTTTGTATTTATTTAATACAATGTTGTATATTTTATATTGAGAGATTTTACTAATAAGGTTTGTAACTAGTTGTGGATTTACTTGCTCTATAATAGCTGTAGCAATATGCACCATCTCTTCTGTAAGAGCAACATCTTCTTTTCCTTCAGCAATAGCAATAATTCCTTGTACAAGATCTGCAAGTGCTGTAGCATCTTTTGCATTTACATCAGGATTTCCTTTTAAATAATCTTGTAGAGCAACAATGTTAACACCCATTTGCTCAATCACCTTCTTAACTTTCTCTATAGTTTCTTTAGAAGCTTTAGATGCAGGAACACCTTCAAGTTGAAATGAAGGTTTATTTTTTGCTGCATCTAATGCATCAAATAATTCTTTATTAGGAATTGCATAATATTGAATTATTGTAGAACCTCTATATGTAGAGCCATCAGAATTTTTACTTATATCTCTTATCTTAGATCTATCTTCAACTGTATAAAGACTTCCTTCTTTACCAGTTTTTTGATTTGCAATTTTAGACAGAGAATCATTTTCTATATCAAACTCTTCTTTATTAATAATTAATAAAGGATTTTTTTCATCTAAAATTTTTTCTTGAATTAAAGCAAGTCTTGTTCCCTCAATAGAAGGCATTTGTTTTTTATCTCTATGACAAAGTTTCATATTTTATTATTAAAAAGGATTACAAGTATCATCTTTTTTTTCTTCTTCTGTTTGTAAAGGTAGAGATTCTTCTTCAAATGAAGAAATAAATTCATCTCCTTCTACATATGCAGAGTTTCCAAGTATTTCTACAATAACACTGTCTTCTACTTCAGCACTTTGTTTACCTTTAAATTCTATCCCAGCTACAACATTTGTAATGTTTTTTTCAATAACTTTTTCGTATCCATTATCAAATACAGATGCTTGTGAAACAGTTGATGTTGAAATCTCAGGATAGGTTTTATCATAAAATTCTTTTGCATATAGAGAATCTCCCCAAGCATTAATCATTTTATAAACATAGTTTTTATAAACTGTTGTTTTTTTAGTTACCTTATCTGTAGAAATAGTTTCATATACAATTGGAGAAGAAATTCCTTTTTTATTTTTAGAATAAACTTTCTTGAATAATCCTTTTTTCATAAAAGAATAATCCCCTTTCTTAACCATTTCTCTTTTTGTATCTTTATTTACAGTCATGTCTGACCATATGTATGTAATTACATCACTATTGGCTTCCATTGAATTTGCAGAGATGTTTATGGTTTTTGGAATCTGTCCTTTATCCATTGCATCTTTTAATTTTTTAGACACTAGTGTAGTTTCAGGTTTGAATCTTCCTTTTTTAGTTAGAATAACTCTTTCTTTATGTTGATCTACAATATTAGGATCATTCCAATTTCCTCTTTCAAATACATTCATATCTACAAAATCAGAAAGATTTGGAAGTTTATCTATTTGTGAAAGAGTTTGATTATATACTTCAACAAAATCTTCAAAAGGAAGCAAGCTTGTAAAAGAAATTCTAGAATTAGAAAGCCCTGATTGTAATACAGCAAGTCTTACTAAATTTCCATATAATGGTTTTTGTGACTCTGGTAATAATTTTTTAATCTCTCTTAAAGCATATATGATTTGATTTTGATCATACACTTTAACATCTTTTGAATTAATGTATAAATTGTCTGGTTCAGTTTCACTATTTCCTTTTTCAATCTGTAATGCTTTTAGAACATAATTATTATACAAAGGATGATTAGGATTTTCAGCATCTCTTTTTAATTTCATTAATTCAGAGGCAGTTGATTCTCCTTTTTCATTAGAAAGCAAAACTTTTGTAAGCTGTGTGTTTAAATTTCTATTAGTTTGTACAGCCCAATCAAATAATGTTAGCACTGCTTTTTTACTTGTAGATACAAAGTCTTTATCATTCATATCCATGTATGGTTCTAACACTTGCTCTAACACCTCTCTTATAGATTGACCATTAGGGTTATTTCTTTTATCTGATAGCAGTATTTCAGCAATTCCATCTCTAAATGAATTTAAAGAATTTTTTAATTCTCCAATAAAAGAAGAGTCTAAGAAATCATCAACATCTGAAAAAATTGTATTTCTAGCTTTTTCTATTTGTCTTAGTTTCTTAGCTATTAAAAAAGGATCATTAAATGTTGCTGTATCAAAGTTTGTAGCTTGTGTAAATGTTAGTAGTTGTTCAGCCATTTTTGAGTATTTCAAAAACTCATCTAATATAAATAGTTGTTGTAATGATTGATATGGAGATAAAGTTTCTTCATCTTTTCCAATCATTTTCGATAGCTCATCAACACCAGGAATAACATTAATTTCAAGGTTTTCAGAATCAATAGCTTCGTATTCATATCCTTCTTTAACAGCATTTATATACTTGTTATTAAATATATATGAATATCCATTGTTTTCTAATGTTTGCAACAAGTCTTTAATAATTGGTTGATTCATAAAGTATGCAACATTTTCTAATGGTACACCAGTTCTAATTAAGAATAACCAAGTTCCAGCAACATTAGGAGTAATTCCTAAACGCATAACCCAAGGGTCTTTAGCAGCATCTACATACCCATCAATAACTTGTCCAATTACATCAGAAATATAGTTTCTATCTTCTGGAATAGCATTAGCATCTTCAATTATTGATAATGTAGGCATGCCTTTAACTGAGTTAAAGTTTTCAAATTTAATTAATGCATCTCCAAGAAAAGCTCTGTCTCTTTCAGAAACACGATTTAATTTTGTTCTATCTATTGATAGAACACTTCTTTGAGCTTGCGCATTACCTGTTTGAGATGTAGCTGCAATACCAATAGCAGTTTTTGCTCTAACAAAGTCATTTCTTAATTCAGACATAAACTCTCTATCTAACATTTCTCCAACATCAGAGTAATCTATTTTTTTAGAACCAAGAAGAGTTTCAATATCAGTAGTTAATTTTTGTAATTGTTCTGCAGAGTTAGGTTTAACTAAGTTTTTAAAATTGAGTGGATGAGATATAAGTTTTTCTAAAGAGTCTACATAAGCATTGTCTAAAGATTGTCTATACAAACCATTAATAATTTCTTCTTTAGAATTACTATATTCTTCTGGAAATATACTTTCAAACAATCTATCTTCTGCTTCTCCCTGCGGAAGAGCATCTTTTTTAGTTTTTATATATTCATCAAATTCTCCAGCTTTATATAATTCTTCAAATTTAGCTTTAGCTTCTTTACCAATTCCAAAATAAGGAACAACTTTTAAAGAGTTATTTTTTGAAGGGTATAAGTTTTTTAGATAAATGAAAAGTTTATCAATATCAAAGTCACTTCCTACTTTCTTAACTAAAGCAGAAGGAACAATAACAGAATCACCATATCCTTCTGGAAGAAATTTAGCAATTTCAAATACTTCAATAGAATTTTGTTTTTGTGTAGGAATACGAAAAGCAATACCAGCTAAAGCAGATAATTGTTTTTTACCTTCTTCTGTATTGTTAAAATAGTTTATAAGCTCTTCATCAGATAAAGGACTTTTAAACCATCTAGATATCATAATCTGACATGCTCTTTTTCCATCCTTATTTGTATAGAACTTAAGTATATCTGATTCGTATATAGTTTTTGTATTTCCTTTACTATCAGTTATTTCTTTAGCTTTTGCTCTTTGAGACTCTAACAATGCAGAAGATACTTGTACTTTTTGTCCTCCTTTTAGTTTTGTAGATACAACAGCTCTATGTGCAATAGAGTATAATATGTTTCTAATTTGTTGGTATGAAGGAATAGCTTCTAGTACAAACTTACCATCTTCATAACCATCTAATGCATCTACTATATTATCATTAATCTCTCTTTTTAATAATTCTTTTTTAAGAATATCAAATGTTAATTCTGGTTTAGATAGTGTGTACTTATCATCTCCTACTTTTGTTATTCCTAGTTCTTTAAATAAAGAGCTTAGTCCATCTTGTATTCTTGCTTCTAGAAGATTTTGATTATTCTTTATTTCATTATATAAATTATCACCATCATTATAAGAACCTTTATCTAATAATTTAATCCATTCATTATAACGAGTTGTAAAATTTTTTTCATCAGACATAAAGTCAATAGGCACACCAGCTTCCATAAAGTCCATAGTAGCTAACTTTGTAGGTTGTGATCCTTGAGTAACTTTATTATTTTCTTTTGTAGGAACTTCTGTTTGAATAGCAAATATTGAAAGAGGAATAGTAAGAACAGTTTGTTTTCCTAATGGGTTTTTCTTTTCTTCAGCACTAATTAAAGGAGCTTCATTAAAGTTTCCATCTTTATCATACAACTCATAAATATTTTCTTTACCAACTTTTCTTCCTGATGCATAAACAACATAGTCTACATCATCATTAATCATTTTTTCATAAAGTTTTAACATGTTAGCTGTTGGATTAAGCTCATGTATCATTCTAAATGAAATAGGAAACAAAGAGAATTTATCAAGAAGTACATCATTATAACTTCTTCCCATGTTTTTATTACCTGCAACAATAGGTTTTATAGGAGTGTAATTACTTTGCTCAAAAGGATTACCTTTTTTAAGTCTTTCTTTCTCAACAGTATTTAATGGTTTATTAAGAACTTTTTTCATATATGCCATATCATATATGTATTGTTCTTCATTTTCATCTGTCCATTCACCATTTTTGATTTTGGTATATCTTAATCCCTTATCTGTAATATAACCACCACCATCTGTTTCCTCAAATGCATCATATCCTAACTCTTCATTATCTGAAAGAACATCAGATATTGTTCCACCATTAATAGTGTCTCTATTAAAGTTGGTGTTAAACAATTTATCTTCAGGGTTGTTATTGTTATATAATTCTCCATATCTAGAATTTATTTCATTGTTTCCATAAGAAAGAATTTGTCTTGGAGAAGTAAAGTTTTTAATACGTTTAAGCTGATCAGAATATTGATAAGGATCAGAGTATAGAAGTTTGTGTAATTCAACATTAGCAATCATAAAGTTAATTTGCTGTTGTTTAATTGCACTTCTAATAGCATCTATTGTGTAAGATTCATCTGTATTAAAAATAGAAACATTTTCAACATTATAATTTCCTTCAGCAGAAGGTTTTATAATGTTGTATTCTTTCATTTTATTTAATGATTTATCTGTTTTAGTGTCTATAAACTCTTTAACCCTATCATTAATTTCTGTTTTAAAATCTTCATATATTTCTTCTGCAGAAACATTTGTATTTTGAGCTTTGTTTACAATTTTTTTATGAAGAGATTCTCCCAATATAGATTTAAAAAATCTTAAGTTTTCATTATTTCTTCCTTTAGCAACCTGTCTATTTATTTCTCTAGACATTGTAATTTCAGAAATAAATTGATCTTTAAATATATTCATATACCCTTTGCTCAAAAGCATATCCTTTGTTACAAAAGGATTGTCAGAATCATGTAGCTTTATAGCAGTTTGCATATTAGCATCACCAGGAACAAGATTCATGTATATTCCTTTCAAGTTCATATTTAATTCTTGAAGATATCTCTGTCTTTTAGTGAGTCTTGAAGACTCAGTATTTTTTCCTAGCTCTTCATTTATAGTACCATCTATAATAAATGGTTTTAAAGTTTCTAAACTAAGACCTTCTCTCTTATCTCCATTCTCATCAAATATTCTATTTAACATTACACTTCCTATGTTAGAATATGTATCTGTTATTAAATATCCAAAGTTTGTATTAGCTAAGTCAGATATTTTATCAACTTTAGAAATAACATCATAGAATGAGCTTAATAAATTAGGACCCAAGAAAGTTTGAGATCTTTCCCCATTAATATTAAAATACGTTGTATCAAAGTCAGAAGTTTCTAATTTTGATTTAACAAGTCCTAGTTCTAATAATCTTCCAGATACATCTAATGTATTTACATTTATCTTTTCTATACCAGTATCTGTAACTCTTTCTTTTAAACTTCTAATAATACCATTAGCAGCATTTCTAAACATTTTTTGAACATCATAATTAGCTTTCTTCAATTCTTTTTCAGAAAATTCTATTCCTAAATTAGAAAGAAAGTTAACTAGTTGTGCTATATCTGTTTGTTCATTAAGCGCAGTTAATGCTTTTGTTCTTACAAATCCTTTTGTTTTATCTTTTGTAATATATGGATTAGTACCTGTTCTTGCACCTTCTAGAATAGAGTTTATAAATTGTCTTCTATACTCTCTAACAGCACCAGATGTATTAGAATCTCCAACAACAATATCTCCATTTCCTAATATAAATAGTGCAGAAACTGTAGGAGATTGTTTTTTAAATGTTTTCCAAAACCCATCTATAAGTCTTAGATCTTCCTTACTCAATAAAGTGTAGTCTATTGGATTTTCAGAAAGAGGACTAACTTTAAACATTCTTTCAAATAAAGAAACATAGTTAGGGTTATTTCTTGAAGCTTTTCTAAACTTATTAATCATATCAGACTGGTCCACAGAGTTATGTAGTTGATTTAAAAGATCAACATATACACTTCCAAGAGGAACTAATGTAACTCCCCCAACATTGTTTATTTTAGACTCTGTAGCTGTACCACCATTTACAAAAGTAGATTCAGACAAACTTGATAATAAAAGTTTAATTGTATTATTTAGTTTTTTAAATCCATCAATTTGTCTTGGATCACCATAGCCTTCATCTTTAGATTTCTCATAATCATCATAGTTTATTTCATCATTTTCATCAAATACAATTCCATATGATTGCAAATACTCTTCATGTTTCTGTTGAAGCAGTGGCCATTGGTTATATACATTATTATATAATGTTCCTATATTGTTATAATATACATCACCTTGTTCTTTAGTTATTTTATTTTTCTCAATATCTAAAAGAACTTGGTCAGCCATTGCCCCTATTCTATTATTTAATAAATCATCTTTAATAATATCATACATCTTCTTTCTATCTATAGATGTAATATTAAATAAACTTTGATTATTACCAATCATTTGAGTGATTGTAGTATAGGTCATTTGTTGCATAATCTGATGAATATCAGTTGCACTTAAGTTTTCTATTTTAGCTCTAAATACAGAAGAGTTATCAGGAATAACTTCTGTAATATCTGTATACCCTACATTAGCAAAAGAAAGTTTTTGCTCAAATGGTATATAAGATTTATAATAACCATTTCCTATTCTATCAAATAGTTCTTGTGTGTTCTTAGCAGCATCTTTGCCTACAAAGAATGTTTTAATTCCGTTAATTATCCAATCAAATATATTTTTTAAGAATGAAGGAGTTTTTGGGTTAGGAGCTTGCTGAGGGTTTTTATCATATAAAACATAATCTCTAAACTCTTCTGCAAGTTCTTCTCTCATTTGATCATCTGTTGCATCTTTATAAACAACAGTTTCTCCTGTAAATCTATCTATATAACTTCCTTCTCTATTTCTAAAGTCTTTAGCTATGTTAATTCTTTCTTGAGTAGTAGTCATCATAGCCCATACAGCTTCAAATACTTCATGGTAAGCTGTACCTGTCTCTGCATTCTCATATAAATAGATTGCTCCCTTATGTAACATTCCCCAAGCTTGTCTTCCATTAGAAGCTTTAATTATATTCTTAACTCTGTATACAGGAAGATTAGGAAAATTAGCTGTTAACCATTCTTCTAGTTTATTAAAGTTCTCTGGAGCAAATTGTCTAAATTGTTTATATGTTTCAAATCTATACGCTGTTTTATCAATACCTTCTATACCATTTGTTTTTGGTCTATTAGCAAATGGGTTAGCTGTTGTAGTAGCAGCTTCTTCAGTAGGTTTGGTTTCTTTAGTAATTACTTCTGATGTCTCTTCTGTAGGAATTTCAGCTTCAGCAACTGGTTGTTCAACTGGAGATTCTACTACAGGAGCTGCTGTAACAGCATTATCTTGAGGAATAGAATTGGCTATAGCAATTAATTTTGTTTTTGCCTCAATGGCTGTTAGCAATAAAGAGCCTGCTTCTTGTTCTGACATATTTTTAGCTTTAGCAACAGCCTTTATTGTATTGGAAGTTTCTAAATCTAATTCATTTTTATTATCAACTACGAAACTAGCAATTCCATTTTCATCTAATAATACATTAACTTTACCACTATTAAAAGGATAAAGATTAGGAGTTTTATTATCAAATTTAAATTCAGAAGTTTTTTCTTCAGGTTTAGTAGGTGGAGCTTGTTCAGGAGCAGGTGTTACAGGTGCATTTTCTTTTTGTACAACTGGTGCTGGTTTAGCTAATTCAAAGTTAAATGTATCTGCTGTTTGATTTAATGTAAAATACATTCCTTTTCTAACAACATCATTTTCTCCTTGTTGTGGTCTTATAATTGTTGTTAAAGGAATTTCTCCATCTTTTCTTCCTTCTGAAGATAGGAGATATGTTTGGTAGTTTGGCCACTCTCTAGTAATGGCTTCACCATTTTTATCAAATCCAAGTATTTGTGTATAAGGTACACTCCAAGAATTATCATTTACTTGTGTACCACTTACATTATGATAAAGCGATGATATTAATGTTATTAATTCATTTCTTCTATTAGATAATTCTGTAGGAGCAAAACTCATATTACCACCTAGTCCTGATATAAATAACCTAGTTGATTTAACTCCTTTATCATCAGTGATGTCTTCAAACCATATATTATTATATCCAGCTTTCTTTCTTTCTCCTGTTTGAGTATTTTTTGCAATACCCCAATAAACAACACTCTTTAACCAACGAACAATCTGTTGTGCCTCATCATTATCTTTTATTGTTCCTTTATCAAAGGCTATTTTAGAAAGTTGATATATTGCTTCATAGATTGTTGTAGCTTCTTCCTGTGTTAGTTTTCTATTATTAAGTTTAATAAGACCCCCAGGTAAAGATAGAAACACTCTACCAGGTCCTGTTTTAAATGTAACAGATCCTTCACTTACTGAATCACTTGTAGAGAATGCAATAACTTTTTTAGAGGATAAATCTTTTTTAGATACCAGTCCTGTTTTTTCTACAGGAGTTGTAGCATTATAATTTATTTCTTCAACTTGAATTGTTTTACCATCAACTGTTTTCTCAACAAGCATTGTTACATACTCAGGAATACCAAATGAAGTTTTAAAATCTTTTGGGTATTCTAATTCTTCTTTAGAAAGTTGATCTTTTCTCCACTCTCTATATTGTTTAGTCAGCTCATTAATAATTTCTTTTCTATCTTCAGCAGTAGCATTTCTAAACATAGATTCTGTTTTTCCAGAATATTTTCCTTGTAAACTATCACCTGGAAATACTTGGAATACAGCATGTTCTAATGGATTTTGTTTTTGTTCTTCTGTAAATGCATTACCAAACTCATCAACTAATGAATAAGAACCATCCTCATTCATTATCACCATTACTAAAGCAATTACATCTTTAGGATCTGCTTCTCCATCTACTATTAAATTAGAAAGTCCAGGAACTCCTTGTAACTCTTCTGTTTTTAGTGTAACAATTCTACCTTTTATATTTTCTTTTTTAGACTTTGGTAATGAATTAAATCTAGAACCAAATCTATTAGCTCTTAAGTTATGTGGTCTAGCATTAGATATAGGCCTAGTTCCTCCCACTACATCATAATCACTTTTCTTTGCATCTTGCTCATAAACTTTTTCACTATTAGAAGTAGAAGCTATAGGTTGTATACCACTATCTAATGTACCAATAAACTCTTGTAATAATGCTTCATTATTAGCTAGTTCTTTTTCTTGTTGTTTTTGTTCTAAAGCTTTTTTGTATATATCTTCTAGTTTAGCTAGAACATCTTCTCTAACCTTAATTTGTTTTTCATAATCTTTAATAGCACCATTTAGTATATCTAAATGCTCTTCAAGATCTTGGAGTCTAGCCTCAGAAGGAGTGATTGTAAAATCTTCTGTTGTAGCTATAATTTCTTCAAGAGCTGACAATTCAGCTTTGTAGTTTGGTTTTGTTTTTAAGAAATTAGGATTTGCTTTTAAGAAATCAACCCATTGTTGTCCCTCTGGGGAAGGAACATTAAAATATCTAGACTCAAAGTTTTTGATTAAACCACTAAGATACTTAATAGCTGCCTTAATAGCATCTCTAGTAGCATCCATTAAAGAACTAACTGTATTAATTTGTTTACCAGTCTCTTCAACTAGTATATTTAAATCAATAAGTTCATCATTTAATTCATTAATAAATTCTTTTGTTGATGTAGGAAGTTCTTCTATGTTATCAATAAGCTGTTCAATATATTCTATATTTAGTTTTAATTCATCATCTACAGTGTATAGTTCTTCAAGCTCTTGTTGAAGATCTTGTTCCATTTTTGATAATGCTTTTAATTGTGAAATAGCATCAAAAATAGTTTCTTTTAATGTAAATTTTTTAAATCTTTTATCTTCAGGATTTTTATTAGTTTCAATCTGATCAGTTATATCAGTTATTTGTTTTTTTAATTTTTCTAATTGAGCAGTTTTTTCAGAAATAAGTTTTTCTGTGTTTTCTTTTTTCTCTAAAACTTCTTCGTATAACTGATTAAGAGTTTCTTCTCTTCTTTGAAGTTTTGCTTGTAAACTAGAAGAGGTTGTTTTACCAAAACTTTCTTCTGCTTTTTGTTGTGCAGGTGTTAGTTCTCCTACATGTTTTAATATAGCATGTTTGTACCCTTTTTTAGGTACAACCATTGAACCATCTATTTCTTTTTTAACTATCTCTCCTTTCTCATTTTTGTAAACAAAAAACAACTTATCTTTTTGTCCATCTTCTGTTTGAAAGTACTCAAGTCTTCCTTTTACAGGAACTCTTTCTCCTTTTTCATTTGTAACTTTTTTACCATAAAAAGAAAACACAGAGTTCATGTGCTCTAAGTAATACTTAGCTGTTTTATTATTTAATGTAGATGAAACTTTTGCTAAACTATAGTCAAGTAATTCATCTTTAGAAATATCTCTTATATCTCCTTTAGCATCTTTAATTTTAATTGTACCATCTTCATTTTCTCCTAATATAGTTATCTTAGGAGTTCTGTATACTTCTTTTCCTTTACTATCTTCAAATACTCTTTTTCCTAAAAAGTACTCTGTACCAATTTCAATATTTCTTTCTCCTTTTTTAGTTTTAATTTTTATAGTTTCTTTAGGAATTATATTACCATTTGCATCTACTAATTCTCCCTTATTATTTATTAGTTGTGTTTCTTCAGAAAGTTCAATATAATTTTCAGGATTTTTTACTACTTCATTATATTCATCTATAAAAAGTTTTTTTCTTAATGTAATCTCTGTTAAATCTAAGACAGATTTTTTTAAAGAATCTTTCTCTTCATTTGTATATTCTGCTGGATCTAAAGAATCAATTTCCAAAAGTTGCATATCTATTGCCTCTGAATCAGGATTTTTAACAACATCAGCAAGAGCATTATCTACTACAATATTTTTTAAACCTAATTCTAATTTTAATTGTGGAATTCTAGTATCATAATCTTTAATTTTAGTAGTAATATAAGAGAGTCTTTCAATAGCACTGTCTGAATACTTTTTTAAAAGTTTTTCTGTTTTAACATCTTTAATTGTTTGAGATCCATATAATGTATTTAAGTTTTCGTATGTACTATCAAGATCTTTTACAAATGTTTCAATTTCTGTAAGTCTAGAAAGAAACTGATCTTTAGAGTCTAATGTATTTCCAATTCCTTCTTGTTGTAAAGAAGAAAAACCTTCTAAACCTTTAGTCATTATTTCTTTTCTTAACTCTTGAATTTCATCAAGAACAAGGTCAGTTCTTCCAAATTTAACTTTATGCATAGCATAGTTAAAAGCCAAGTCTGTTTTTAAATCTTTAGATTCTAATAAATCATTATTTAAAACAGAGTTTTTTTGTTGTTCTTGTAAAACAATTCCTCTATTTACTGTTTTAATTCTATCTATTAAAACATCTCTTAGTAAAGGAGCATTTTTAGATTGCTCTATTAAAGATTGAGTGTTATTTTTTCTTTGGATTTGTTGTGCTCTTATAATAGTAGCCTGCATTAATCCGCCTGTAATACCACCAAGAATACCTCCTTCAATTCCTTCTTTAGATACTAATGCTCCTACAGGTTTTCCTGTTTCATCTTCTCCAAACATACCATAAGATAAAACATTTTTTACAACTCCAGGAACATTTTCCAAAGAACTTAAAACAGAATCAATCCATCCTTCTGCAGCATCTGTTTCTTTATGTTTATTAAAATAATTAGAAGCACCAACCTCTAAAGCATATTGCCCTATTTCTTGTCCAGCTTCTTTTGGATCAAAAACATAAGTTCCATACTTTTTAAAACCTTTATAAACTTTACCAAATTTTGTTTTAGGAACAACTTCTTCTATTACAGAACCTGTTCTAACAACATTATCTGTAATATTTCTAATAGCATTTTTAGAATTTTTCCAAGAAGAGCCCATTAAATAAGGAAGTTGTACAAACTCTGTAGCTCCAAGAAGAGCCATGTTTCCAAAGAAAGATTGTTTTCCAAATTCTTTTACAGTGTTATTTATATTTTCTAAATCTTTTCCCGTTGGTTCATATCCATTTTGGTTAAAAAAATCAGTAATTAATTTTTCTCTCATTTGATTACCACCCATAATAGCTTCCATAGAAGATTCTCCTGCAGAAGAATATAAAGAAATGAGTGTTCTTCTTCCTGTATTTCCAAAATTTGCAAACTTAGAAGCAGTATTTGTTATTTGAGAAAGTTGATTTGCTTTTTTAGTTGCATCAGCAATTGAAGATATTTCAGAAGTTAAAACTTCAAAAGCTTCAATATTCTTTCCTTGGGAAAAAGCTCTTGATGTTCCTCTTAATAAAGGAGTGGCAAGTTTAAAAGCTTGACTAGCTTCTGCTGTAGTTCCCAAAGCTGCTGCTCCTTTACCAATAGCATTGCCTGCTTTTAAAAAAAGGGAATTGGCAATATTACCTGAATACATTGCTCCTACAGCATACCCTGAGTTTTTAATAAGTTTATCAAACAAAAAGTTCCATGTAACCCAGTTGTCAGTATTCCACCAATCAGCCTCTTGTTCTTGTTTTGTGTAAAAATTAGGAAGATATTCTCTATCAACTTTTTCATTCCATTTTTGTAATCCTTGGTTAACAGGATTATCCCAAATTTTTGTAATGTCTCCTTTAATAAATGCAGAGGGAATACCTACAAGAATATTAGAAAATCCTCCTGCTATTGTAGTTCCTGCAAGATTGACTCCTTTTAAAATAGCTCCTGCTTTTTCAACAAAAGTTTGATTTTGAGCATAAGCTTCTTCCCAATCATCTCCAGGTCTTGTACCTCTGGAATATCTTGGATCTGTAGAAAAAGAAGAAATAGGAATAGAAGAAACTCTAGGGTCTTTAGAAGGAGATGCCACTATGCTTCTTAATAAATCAATAGGATTTTTATTTTCCTGAGATCCTTGTTGAAGGTTAGGAAAGGGAACTATTGATTGCTTTGGTATACCTAATGCTACTGCGGGTCTGTTAGTAATATTTTCAGATAAAGAATTTTTATTATCAAAAGGATTATTTTCCATTATGGTTTTATTAATAACTGTTTAATAATTGTTCTACAATTTTTGGAGAAACATAACTAGGAAGATCTTCTCTCATAAGTTTTCCTAAATAAGGAGAGTTTACTGGCAAAGGTACAACTTTTTCTTTTTTACCATCATTGATATAAAGATAGGGATAGTACATATTATCACTTTTTAAAAAATTAACTTTTGCAGAGTATTTAGAGTTATTTAAAAAAGGAAAATCACTACTTTTCATAACAACATCGTTTTCTCTGTATGTATTAATTTTGTTTATATCTCCATAAGAACTTGTTCCTAAATTAGATTCTATAATTTCTTCTACAGCAGTAATGTAATCATCTTCATAAATACTTTCGGGATTTACTCTAAATTTTACTGATTCAGGGTCATTAAGATAGAGTTTATTGTCTCCAATCTGAATAAATCCTACAGGTTTAGCACCTATTTTTTCTACACCTCTTAAAATTGTTTCATTTCTAAAATCATCAATGTTTTCCATTTTTTGAATAGCCTCAACAACTTTATCAGCATCTACACCAACCATATTTCTATTTTTAGCATATTGATTTGCAGTAGTTTTTAGCTCTTGTAAAATAACTTTATCTGTTTTATCATCCCCAGTGCTAAGAGATCCTGATAAATTAGGAACAACTTTTCTGTATTTTGAAATTACTTTTGATGCATTCTCAACTTGATTTGTAATAGTTTCTGGGTTAATTTTACCCATAGCTCTATAAACATCTTCAAAGGGGTTTCCAGCAATTTTTTGTTTTCTATATGCTTCTTCCTTTTCTGTTTGAGTTCTTCCAAACATCATTTTTTCTATTCCTTCTGCAACCCCCTGAAAAGGATAACTAGTTCTTAAATCTAAAGAACTTTTTGCTTTCTTTTCTCCTGGAAAAGAATTTAAAAAAGCGTTTATAACTCTAGACTTACCTGCTTTTTCAAGTCTAATTTTAGCTGCATCATGAAGTTTTTTAAGAGCTTCACTTTCCTCATTTGATGTTAAAGCACTGATAAAACTCCTGTCTTCATATTTAGCAATTGCAGCTAAATCAATAGCATCTTGTTTTGTCAGAGTATAAGACTCGTTTCCTATTTTTATTTTTTTATCTTGAATGTTTAAACTTTCTAATTCTTTATAAAAAGAAGCAAGACTGTTTGCTTTAACATCATCATCTTTTGCTTTTTCAATTTTCCAATTAACTTGAGCATCCTCATATTTTTTAAGAGAGTTATATAATGCATAGTTATTTTTTTGAAGGCTTTCTATTGATTCTGGACTATTATATTGATTAAGAACTTTATCAGAAGAAGCTACCATATAATCATCATAACTAACTCCTTTTGATTTTGCCCATCTAGTTATAATATTTTTAATAGCTTCTTCTTCTGTTATAGGTTGGCCATTTACAGTTTTAGTCATTTCTCTTTTTAAAATACTTTTATTTTTTTCTGTATTCCAAAGAGATTGCCAAACAAGTTTGGCTTGTGAGTTAGAAAAATTATTTGCAGCATTAGTTACTTTTTCAGCATGATATGCTAAGGCATTAAAAGTTGAAGGTTCAAGATCGGGAGAAAGTGTAGGAAATCCGTCTGCACCTATACCAGTTCCTATTCCAACCCCTGCCTTAATTCTTGCCTCAGCAAGTTTGGTTTCTTGGTCTGATTTCTTAAATCTTTCTCTTTGCTCATGTTCCTTTGAAAATTGCCATCTAAGTCTAGCTTCTTGTTGACTAAATCTAGATTGCTCGTTTGCCATTTTTTGTAATTCTATTTTAACCTGATAAGCAGGGCTTTGCATTATTTCTTCATATTTCTTAGAAACATTAAAAATAGACATATAATTTTCTTTTTTGTTATTTGTATACAAATAAGACTTAACAGCATCTGGATTTTCTGAAATTAATTTTCCTGTTTCAAGAAGATTTTCTCCTATTTTTAAAATAGCATCTTCTGTTTTTTTAATTTCTTCTTTTATAGAAGAATTGTCAGGATTTGCTTGTAATTTTAGGTTTAATATATCAAGCTGGTCTTCATATTTATTTTTTAATGTATTTGCACTTTCTGTAGAAAGAGATGCTAAATCTTCTGGAGTAGAATTTCTGTAAAAATATTCTCCAGATATACCAAGTTGTTGTTTAACTCTTCCATCTGAAAAAACTTCATCCATAGTAGCTTGAAGTTTTCCTGGTAAATATCCTTCTTCTTTTATTCTTTTCATTGTTTCATTAAGAATAAGATTTCCTTTTCCATCTGTAAGATATTGACCATCTGATCCTTTTTGGTAAATTTCGTCAAAAGAAAAACCATCTAGTTTAAGAGCATCAATTTTTTCTTTTGCAAATTTAAACACATCAAAATAAGGAACATATTTTGTACTGTAAGCTTTTCCTGGTTCTATACTATTCAACCATTCATTGTCTCTTTTAGCAAAATAAACTTCATTGTCAGGAACTAGTTCTCCTTTTTTTCTAGCTTCTTCCATTAACTCTATTTCTTTTTTTCTTTTAGCAGCAGATCCAACAGCTGTTTGAACTATAGGATCGTATACAAGTTGATTAGTCATTCCATTTACAGAATTAACTAGTTGGAAATCAGAAAAGTCTCCAGCAGCTACAAACTTAAGTTTATTTCCAAGTTCATTAACTTTTGATTGTAAATAAGCTTTATCTGCATCATTAGCAACTTCTAATCCTGATATATTATCTATTGCTGTTTGTATTTTTTGAATTCCTTGGTTGTATTGCTCTTGTTTTTGCATACCAACCTTTACCATAGCTTCAACAGGAAGTTGTTGAACATAAGGGTTAAAGGTTCCTAAAGCTTGTGGATTATCTGTAAACGATGCCATAAGTGTATATTATTTAACAAATGTAATAGAAAATATTATATGTTCCAATATTACATAATGTGATTAATTAATTTGCTATAATGAAATGAGTTATACAGTCTTGTACATTTTAACTATTGATCCATTCATTGCAATTTTTTTCTTTGTTTTACCACCATTTTTTTGTGGAAGAGGTGCAAAAATATCTTCTTCTTCTTGAGATGTGTATGTATTTGGTAAATAACCAGAAGAAGATGTTTGTCTGTTATTTACATACGTGGGAGTAGCTGTAGGAGGAATATCTGTATATTCTGTTGTTTTATTTTGAATAACTGTAATACTTCCGTCAGGATTAATTTTATAGTTAGCATCTTTATATTGAGGATATCTTTGCATTATATATGGTTGAAAAAGAGGGTTCATGTTTATTGCTCTACCTGATGGATCATATCTATAGTTGTATAAGTTTTCATATATACCAAGAGTTCTGTTTTCTAATCTATTTTTAGCATATTTGTCAGAAATAGAATTAAGAGCTGCTTGAGCAATAGCTTTTGTATTACTCTTAGCTTGTTCTTGTCTAGTATACTGTTGGTCAAATATTGCTAAGTTTTTAAGTTTAGCATCATTTAATGCTTGTCTATTTTGATCAAATATATTAGCTCTCATTGCTTGGTTAGCTCTAAACTCTTCTCCTTTCACTTTATTAATAGCATCATATGCTTGAGCTGCAATAGCTGCTTGAGCTGCAGGATTACCTTGTGTCATTCTTTGTGCTGCTCTTGTTTGTGCTGTTATTTCATTCATTTGATCTTGTAATGAAATATCATAAGGAGTAGCTAAATCAGGTTGATATCCTTGTGCTTGTACTGGTTCTAGTTGATTAGTTGAAAGTGCATATAGTTCTCCAGATAGTTGTCTAGGGTCAAGAGGTTCTTGATCTGTAGGTCTAATGAATGGGAGAATTTGATTTAAAGCTGTTAACCAAGGACTTTGTTTGTATTCTGTAATTTCGTATTTATTATCTTTTTCTTTTGTATTATCTGTTTTATTTTTTTTAGAACTAATCTCAGGAACTGAAAAATCTGCAGAACGATTTCTTTTAGTTCTTAATTTATCTAATTCAGCCATATATTGTTCTGTCCTAGGTCCAAAATACAAATCTTCATTTGTTTTAAGAATTTCCTCATCTGAAGCTTTTTTTAAATCATTTATTGTTTTATATCCCATTTTTTTAGCTTTACCTGTAACTCCATCAGCATTAATAATTATATTTTTTGCAACTTCTGGAAAGTTTTTATGAAATAATTGCTGTAACTGTAAATGATATTTATTTTTTCTTCCAGGATGTTTTCTTTCTTCTTCTTGGGCTTTTTCATAAAGTTCATCTATTTGACTAAAAATTTCATTATTACCTGTACTTGCTTTATCTGAAGCATAAATTGGTTCAGGAGCATTTTGATATTTTTTTAAATTTTTTCCATATTCAGCATATTCTTGTAGAGCCTCTTTATTTATTTTAGCTTTTCCTTTTGCTAAATCATCAGCTACTAAACCATACTCTTCTGCTGTATCATTAATTGCATTTTGTAAATAAGCTGCATTCTTTTTCTTATCAGCAATAGATTTAAGTTTCATATTAGCCCCATTAATATTTGCTGTTAAGGATTCAAATTTTAATTTATCAAAAGAGTTTCTTACATCTAAATCATTTAACAAACTTGTTGATTTATCTATAAGCTTAGTTTGTTTATCTTCATCTTTAGAGATTTCAGCTATATAGTTTTTAAACTTCTTTCCTTTTGCTTTAGGATCTCCTAACATATCTATATATTGATTTGGAATTTTTAAATTACCATACACTGTTAAATTCTTTTCTCCATTAGCATCTTGTAACTCAGCAGCAGGTTCTCCTCTTTCTACTTCTACATGAGCATCTGCATTTTGTGTTCCATATTCAGCATAATCTGTATAGGAGTCATGTTTTCCTGCTCCATATTTAACACCAATACCTGTATGACCATTACCATCAGATTCATCATGTGACTTTCCTCTAAACATAATAGTTTCTCCTGTACCAGGCATATATGGATTTTGGGAAATAGTTTCTGCGTGTCCTCCCCAGGTAGTTTTAACTTCTCCTCCCATAGCATATTGTTCCATTCCTCTTTCTGAGATTGGAGTGTATTCTCTTAAATGACCACCTGCTCTTAAAGAATCCATTCCTTCATGTGCATAGTCATAAAAGTCTTGCTGATCAAGTTCTCCAAATCTTGTTATTAATTGAGGGTTTGTTATTTGACCACCCTCTTCCATATAACTTCCATATTGTCCCTGAAGACCTCTTGCAAACTGAGCACCCATAACTCTATTTACATTTCTTTCTATACCTTTTTGCTCTTTTTTTATTTTTCTTCCTGTATTATCAAAAGCCCCACCAACTATACTTCCTAAAGCTCCTCCTATAGCACCACCAACAGGTCCACCAAAAGCTGTTCCAATACCTGTACCAAGTCCACTACCAATTTGAGAACCTCCACTATTATCAGAAAAAGCATTAGATAACATTCCTAAAGCTTGAGCTCCTCCTGTTATTATACCAGTATTATTACCTGCACCTATTATTTGATTATAATAATCTTGTGAATTTGCATAACCACCATCTTGCATTTGATGAATTCCACCACCATGATAGTATTGTTTAATTTGACTTGAGTCTTCTAAAGGCTCATAACCTAAATCATCATATAATGTACCAGGAGCATATGTATTTTGAATCTCCGCACCATTTTTAGCAAGCACATTTGTTCCCACACCATATGTAGGAAATAATTCATTAGGATTTACAATTTGATCTTCTGGACGTACATAATTCTTTGGACGATTAGCATCTACATCTACACTCTCTGCAGCTCTTGCTTGGAGTCCTGTTACTTTATTCCACATTCTAGCTTCTTTTAAAGCTTTTTTCTGCGCTCCTAAAGTCTGTAAACCTCCTAAAACACTTGTTGCTGCTTGAGCATAAGGCATTATATCAAAAGATCCTGATGCTGTAGGTGCAGCTATAGAAGGATTATTTAAACCTGTTGCTCCTGGGTTAGTAGCAAAATATGGATTATTATTTTGATAATAATTATTACTAGGTGCTTGTTCAGGTCCTTGTAATATTCCTCCTTGTGCTTTATTAATTGCAGCTCCCATTTGAGCTTTCTTAAAAGCTTTACCATGTACTTTCATAAATGCTTCCTCTGAAGGATATTTTTTGTAGAATTCCTTTTCAGATTTAACCCCAGCTATTTTAAGTATTGATTGTTTATTCATTATGTTGTAGTATTAAATTACAGTAATATTTTAATTCATTCATTGTTAAAGTGCTTTTCATAATATTTACAGATGTACAAACAAATTGAATATTGTTTGTTGTATATCCCTCATTTGAGTTTATCCTATCTATACTAAGATTATTTTTTAATCTTCCACTTAATATAGTGTGACTCATATTAAGTCCTGTTATAGCACATTTTCCTTCTTGTTTTACCCATAGATTTTTTAAAAACTCTAGTGATAAATTAAATTCTAATTTTTTCTTTACAGCTCTTCCTTTAGCAGCACTAAATACTTCTTTTAAAAAATAATCTAAACTATCTTTATCAATCATTCTAGTTAAATTTAATCTGCTTTTATTTGTACATTTTTTACATTTACCTTTAAATTTAGTAGAGGTTGTGCAGTCTAAATGAAAATTTTCCTGAGTTAGTTCTAATTTTTCTTTACAAGAAGTACATATCCAAATATTTTTATCTAAAAAAGGTTGTTTATTAATTGCATTATTTCCTACTAAAATTAAAGCACAAGTTTTACATTTGCCAAAATAGCCATCTTTATTGTTAGGTTGTTTCCAAAAATTATTAAAAGATAGTTCTTTGTTACATTTTTTACAAATTTTGGTATCTTTCATGATTAATTGTATTTGCTCAACCATCCGCTACCTGGTTGTGGTTTGTTATAGTTTGTAAAATTAGTTAATTGATCTAGTTTAACCAAAGGTCTGGCATCTAAATTATTAATACCATTTTTAGCCATTGGGTATTCTGTAACTTTCTTTCCTTTGAATTTATAGTTTTTATTTGGAAGCATAAGTTTTGTATCTCCTGTGTCTGATATACCAAGAACAGGATAAGGAACTCCTTGCATTGTTATTTGGTTAGAACCTATTTCTGTTATTTCTCCTGGATGATCCCATTGTCCACGATCATCTTTAATAATTCCTCCTTGTTTATATTGTGGAGCTTCTTCTTGAGTGCTTTGTTGTAATGCTCCAGCTCCTATTACTGCTGGTGGGACAGCCCAGAAATTATTCATTAAATCTGTAAATCCTTTTTTATCTTTTATGTATTTACCCATTCCACTGAATTCGTTCTTTTTCATTACACTATCAAACATTTCTTCAGTAAATTTATTTTCTGGAGAAAGCCCTAACTCAAATCTTGATTGATTCATTCTAGCATGTATTTCTGTAGGATCTAAATAATAAGCTTTGTCTCTACCTAGTAATTTATTAGGTGGGATATCTCTTCCAAAAATTTCTTCTGTATTGTATCCAAAAGGTTTTAATAAACTATTTTGATCTTTATCACTTAACAATCTTCCATTATTTTCTATTAAATGGGTTAGTTCATGAGTTTTAGTAGATTCTATACCTTTTTTATTAAATGGACCATACATAGTTCTATTATGATATATTGATTCAGGAACTCCCCAAGATACTCCACCACTTGTTATACTTTTATTAATATATTCTTTTACACCTTTATCTTTTAATAAATCTAAATAATTTTTAGGTTGGTACTCATCTAATTGATTTAGTATATGATTTTGCATACCAAAAGGACTATATTCGCCAGTAGCTTTATATCTTTTCACAAAATCAGGATGTTCATACCATTGTTTCATCCAATCTAAACCAGATTCTGATTTTAAATTTTTAGGATTAAAATTAGCCAATCCTTGTTTTAAATCTGTAATTATTGATTTTTTTCCAATATTGTTTATGGAAGAACCAGCTGTTCTTAATCCTTGTCTTAACTCAGGAGCTATACTCATTTTTACATTTCCTAATTGTTGTCCTGCTTTTTGTAATAATGGTTTAGAAGCTTTCATTGCTCCTCTAGCATATACACCAAGATCTGCAGCATCTAATGCACTTAGCCCTGCATTTAAGAATTCTCCTCTTCCTAATTCTCCAGGAATTTCTGATAAGGCTGCAGCTCCTTGTAATGGATTTATCCAATCAACAGCATAATCTAATGTGTTTCTTTCTCCATGTTGAAACCTTGTAGGCAAACTTTCATTTCTTGCAACATACCCAAATGCAGTTAATGGGTTAGAAACAATTGCTTTTGTTCTATCCCATGTACTTTCTTCAACAGGTGATTGAATACTTCCTCTTTGTTCATTAATAGTATTGTAATCTTCTCTTTCTCTTTGTTCTTTTGTTAATTTTTTTCTTCTTTTTTCTTCAGCCATTTGTTTTCCTAGTTGGTCTACATATGTTCTTTGAACTTTAGCTTGCTCTGCTTCAAAGTTTGGTTTTTTAACATATGTAGATTCAGAAGGCCTAATAGCTTGTAGTCTTTCATCTTTTAGTTTAAATGTTTTACCTGTTTGAGCTTGTTCATATTTATTCAACCATGCTCCATCTCTACTAATACTTTTTGGTTTAAAGTCTAATCCATTTTGGTAGTATTTCATCTCTTGACCATTCTGTGCACTAGCAAGAGTTTTCTTAGCATAGGGACCATTAGAAGGAATTCCTTTAGTTCTAGCATATGTAAATCCCACAGAGCCTGGAAGAGATCCTCCTGTTTGAAATTTTTCTTGAGGGAACATAATTGTTTCTCTATTCTCTACAGCTGGGTGTCTAACTGTTTTTTCCCATTCATCAGCTTCTTGCCATGTTTTAAATGGGCCACCAAGATGTTCTCCTGTTCTTTTAAATTCTTCCAAAGGATCGTATAATGGTTTACCATATTTAAAACTAGGAATCAAGTAAGCTGGTTCTCCATCTACACCACCAATTGATGTAGCTCTTTCAGTACTAGGAGTATCATAAGGTATTCTATATCCTTCTGGTAATCTATCACTAGTAGGTTGTAAGAATTTAAGTTTACCTCCTGTTTGACGTTTAGGAAGTGGTGGTAGTTGAGGGGCTGCTGGTTTTTTACGTAAAGGTGTTTTATTACCCATGTCTGAAAGCACACCATATTTTTGAGCTTTTATTAAAAGGTCATGTTGAGTCTCTTCTGGGATAGGTAATGCTCCTACAACACTTCCTATGAAATTATTATACAAATCAGATGCATGTTCTTTCCAACTATTTGGTGAACCAATTTCATGAGCTGCTCCTGCAACATTAGTAGCTGCTATTTTTAATGGTGCAACACCAGGAATGAAGTTTGTCCATGTAGGTAATGCAGAAGTCATAGCAGCAGCACTTGATGAATGTCTTATAGCATCTAATGGACCATTATGTATACCTGTATTAATTCCTTGTTGATTGGCTCTTTCTAAAGCTTTCTTTGTTGATGGATCTACATATTTTTTTAAAAGTTCTCTTTCTGTTTTCTTAAGTTTCTTTTTTACATAACCACCACCTTGAAACTGTCCTCCCCATGCAGGAGAATAATTTCTTCCTACATTAGAGAATCCTTCTCCTATCATATCTGGAGAAGCTGTAGCTTTTGAATCATTATAATTAGCTTGTGTTCCATAATTATCTAACCATCCACCATTTTTTTGTTTAGGAATATCATAAACTGTTTCAGCTCCAAGTGTTCCTAATAAAGTTCTGTTTGCTAACAAAGATGTATCTGTCATTCCTTGCACTTTTGTAAAAGGCTCTATGTAATTTACTCTAGGAGAATTTAGTCGCATAGAGAAAGTTGCGTTAGCAGGTAAATTAGCTTGTGGACTAAATGGATATAAAGGTTGTCCTGGTTGTAAATATTTTGAGTTTCTTCTAAATGTTTTAGAACCTAAACCCATAGGTAATAATACACTTCCAGCATTTACTGCAGTAGACGTGTAGTCTTCTTCAGATAAAGCATCATAAGCTTGATATGCATCAATTACTGCTCCTAAAATATTTCCTACTTTACCAATACCTTGACCAATAGGATTAGGAACAAAATTACCTACTTGCATTATATCTGTCACTACATCTACTGGAGCTAATATATTTTTTTTAAGTTGTTTTTTATCTTCTATAGCTTGACCCTTTTCTCTATCTTTCTCTCTTTCGTAATCAGTTCTATTATCTTGAGATATATAAGTTTGTTTTTTTTCTAAACTTTCTTTCTTTTTTTTATATGAAATAGACTTAGGATTTTTTACTTGTCCTGTTGTCTGTAATTCTTTCTTATCTGCTTGTTCTTTTTTTAACTCTTTTATTTGTAATTCAATTCCTTTCTTTTGTCTAGAAGAAATAGTTTTTGTACCATCTTGAGCTTGTGGTATATCACCACCATTCTTCATGTTGTTAGAATTATCTCTTCCACACTGATGACATATGTACATATCTTTTTTGCTAGAATCAGATTTGTTCCAGCTCCATCCACATGTGCAATTTACTTTTCCTTTCATATTATTTATAGCTTATCATAGCAGGAGCGGTGATGAATTGGCTCACTAAATGAGTTGTACAATTATTTTCTAAGATCATTCTAACTTTTAATTCTTTTGCTCTTAATGGAGCTTTCTTAAAGCTTCTAGAAGAATAATCCATATTTTCCTGATTAATTACTTTGTCAATAGATAATGATTCACAACCTGTGTAAAATAATGGTATTTGTGAAGATTTATTTAAAGACCAAAAAGTGTTAAAAAGATAGAAGTTATCTGATTTAGTATATGTGATTGTTTTACTATCTGTATTGTATATAGGATATTTATTATATGCTTGTAAGTTATTTTTTGGTTTAGGAACAAGTTCTAATAATCCAGAGCTCTGTTGTCCATTATAAAGAATAGCATGTGTAAACCATTTATCATCCACTTCTATTCTTGTGTTATCATTAAATACACCATCAGGAATAGGGAGATATTCATATGCTTTTGTATAGTCTTTTACATTCTGTAAGATTTCATCTTGGTATTGATATGCAAAAGGGTATTCAATTATGTATGGTTCTATATTTCCATAATAAGAATTATACAATTGAATGTTGGTGAGGTGTCTCCATAAACAAGCTGTAGAAGATTGTGTGT
>Ga0315900_10002039_pt1 | contig 31682 bp, 28 predicted proteins | sample LakEriMetagenome_FD_203521 | JGI IMG/M metagenome (GOLD analysis project Ga0315900, IMG submission 203521) | Freshwater fungal communities from buoy surface, Lake Erie, Ohio, United States - Buoy 12 MA114 | ecosystem: Environmental > Aquatic > Freshwater > Lake > Lake biofilm | place: USA: Lake...
AAGTGGCGTTCTTTGTGATGGTGCTGCCGTATAGCGACGCGGTGTTCCTGAAGGTCTATGATCGTGAGTGCACGGAGACGTTTTGGGACGGGCATGTGGCGGCCTTCGAGTTCTTTGGCGGGGTGCCGCGGCGCATCGTCTATGACAACTCGCGTGTGGCCGTGGGCCAAATCATGGGGGGCAAGGGGCGGCGGCTCACCCAGGGGTTCCTGCAACTGCAGAGCCATCATCTCTTTGAGCACCGGTTCTGCCGTGTGCGCCGCGCCAACGAGAAGGGCGTGGTGGAGGGCATGGTGAAGTTTACGCGTCTAAACTTCCTGGTGCCGGTGCCGCAGGTGCGTGATCTAGCCGATCTTAATGAGCGGCTGCGAGCACGTTGCGAGGAGGACCGGCAGCGCCGGGTGAGAGGCAAGGATGCCACCAAGGCACAGCGGCTGGAAGAAGACCGTGCGGCGATGCTGCCGCTGCCAGCGTCGCGCTTTGAGGCCTGCCGGCAGCAGTCCACGATGACGAGTTCGCTCTCGCTGGTGCGTTTTGACGACAACGACTACTCCGTGCCGGTGGCCTATGCGCATCACGCCGTGGTGGTCAAAGGCGGGTGCGATGAAGTGGCCATCTGCCATCATCAGCAGGAAGTGGCGCGGCACCGGCGGATCTGGCAGCGTGAACAGGTGTGCTTTGAGCCGCTGCATTATCTGGCGCTGCTGGAGCGCAAACCCGGAGCGCTGGACCAGGCGCGGCCGTTGCAGGGGTGGAAGCTGCCCGACTGCTTTGCGGTGCTGCGACGACGGCTGGAGGGCCGGGAGGATGGTGAAGGCATACGCGAGTATATCCGTGTGCTGAGGCTGCTGGAGAAGCACTCGTTGCGTGATCTGCGCCGGGCTGTGGAGCAAGCGCTGCACATCCACGCGCATAGCCGGGATGTCATCGCGCAGTTCCTCATCCCGCAGGAGCCCTGGCGCTGCACGCTCTTCAGGCTGGATGGTCACCCGCACCTGCGCGGCGTGAAGGTGCAGTCACCTGATGTGCGCATGTATGGCAGCCTGCTGGCGGGAGGGGTGCGATGAGCAAAGATCCTTCCACGTTGTTGCTGGAGCATCATCTCAAGGTGCTCAAGCTGCCGACCTTCGTGCGTGATTATGCCAGTGTGGCAGCCGCCTGTGCGCAGGAGCGCTGTGACTATCCAGCCTATCTGCTGCGGCTGACGGAACGCGAGCTGATTGAACGGGAGCGCAAAGCTGCGGAGAGGCGCATCAAGGACGCACGCTTCCCGGTGATCAAAACCATCGGGAGCTTCGACTTCAAGGCCCAGGCCTCGATCAATGAGCCTCTGGTGCGTGAACTCCTGGTGGGTGAATACATCACACGCCGGGAGAACGTGCTGCTGGTGGGCAATCCGGGAACCGGCAAGACACATCTGGCCACCGCGCTGGGACACACGGCTTGCGCGCAAGGGCGCAGAGTCCGGTTCATGACCACCAGCGGGCTGGTGACGCAACTGCTGGAGGCGCGTGAAGACCGCAGTCTGCGGCGGCTGCTCAAGCAGATGGAACGCATTGAACTGCTGGTCCTCGATGAGCTTGGCTACGTGCCGTTCTCCAAGGCCGGTGCGGAGCTGCTCTTCGATGTCATCAGTCGTGCGTATGAGCGCACCAGCGTGATCATCACCACGAACCTGCCGTTTGAAAACTGGACGGAGGTGCTGGGCAGTGAACGGCTCACCGGAGCAATGCTCGACCGGCTCACGCACCGGGTGCACATCCTGGAGGCCAATGGCGAGAGTTATCGGCTCAAGGACGCCAAAGCACGGCTCAAACGCAGGTAAGAGTCATCAGCAGGGGGGCGGCGGTCGATCCTGCTCGTCGGCTTCCGCTCCGCTCCAGCCTCCTCTCAGGATCGAGGCAGGCAAGAAGCTCATCGCAGCCTTGACGAAAACGCTCATCACCTGTTCAATCGCTCAGAGGTGACTCACTTTTGATCCGCGACCCGCTGCACTTTTGATCCGCGTTTTACAGACTCCAGAGGCCGGAAAAAAAAATCCTGAGGCCCTGAGCGCCTCCACTGCCCCGGAAAAACAAAATCCCGAGGCTCCCGGCCTCTCCACACCGCAAGAAAAGCCGCCACCTGACCCCAAGGAACCTCCCGCATCCCAAGAAAAACGGTCACCTGAGCCCTCCCGCCGCTCCTCAGCCCAGGAAATCCCCTTTCCCGAGGCCCGGCCCCACCCCACCACTCGGGCAAAACCACGTTCCGAGCCTTTGACCCGGTCTTTATACTGCCATCAGCTTAGGCCGAATAAAGCGCCAAAAAGGTTTGGCGGGAGCAAAGTCATACTGGAGGTCACAGCATTCATTCTTGCATGTTTTCATCCGTTCCATGAATGAATTTAAGCGTTTATACCCGGAATGAAGGTTTGACTCCAGCCTATTTTTCGTCCGCACCGGCCGTGTTTCGTCGGCCATTGAAAATGAAAGGCTTCGGGGACTCAAAAAATCACTGCCGCGCTGCCCAAAACCGGCCCCAGTCTTCAAATCGCGAGATCCAATGGCAAATCCGCAATTTAACGCAGCCTCTTGGCGGAAATTAGCATTTCCAAATCTTGATCCTGCTCGCTCCGCCGTCCCTCCATGCTTTCGCTCACAGCTCCTCGAAGCTCCGGCAGCGCAATGTGATAAACACAGTCCAGATCACTGCTTTCTCGGGCGATCGAAGCAATACGTTTGGGCATCGGCTCGGAGGTAACAGCAACGATATGCGGGACGGGGCCATTACGATTTCGAATGAGATTCAGAGCTTCGGTTCTTGGATTCTGACGACGGTCGCTTCGAATCGTCCATCTACATGAGATGCTGGTTATGCATGGTATCCTAGGTTCACTGGTCTCAGAGAGATCCTGGCCACTGTCGGCGCAGGCAAACCGCCGTCAAACGGTGTCCTGTCGGTCCCATGCAAACCGTCCGGGGCCCATAATGGATATGGCGAAAGCGCCAATAAAGTAGAGGAACGCAAGTTCTCCCGACTGCTCCCCCACAAAGCTAGCTCCATGCACCATCACAAAAGCCACCGCCATAGTGAAGGACAGAGCAGCAGCAGCCAGCCTAGTGAAAAGCCCCACGATCACGAGTAAAGAGGCCACCACTTCGACAAAAACTGCGAGCGCCAATGTTTGTCGGGCATCCAGGCCAAAGAGAGGCAGAAAATGGGACGCCTCCTGCTCGTAATGGGCAAGATAAGGCAAACCATGATTCAAAAGCATCGTGAGACCAAAACCCAAGCGCAGAATCAACAGGCCTATGTGATGACACAAAGATACGGAGAGCAGAGAGTGTGTTTTTGTGGGACGGCGCATGAAAGGGCAAACCAGCTATCTGGATACGGCATCAAAGTCCCCTTGGATGACGCGGCATGAATCCTGTGACATTGCGGGAGCTTGTCCGCCAGCGGGGCCCCTCGGCCACTCGCCCGCCTGAGGTGTCAAGACGCAACCCACAGATGGTGATGAAAACATGATGGCCAGGTTTCACCCACAGAGTGATGTAACGCCCCTGCCCGGCCTCGCCATATGATGCTAAAAGCGTTGAATTAAGCACCTTTTGTAGCAAACCCGCCTTGATGAGCATGTAAGAGGTTGAACTGGAACAATCGTAACCCACATCCTCGAGTCTTCGATGCCCACCGCCAAGCATATAAGGCTTATCTTGGAGCACATTTCCGGCGTCTATAATTCGATGCACCGCAGCTGGCAAAGTGCTCAGACCGTATGCACAGCCTCCACGAATGATGATAGGCGTCAAACGGGATGTCTCCGCCATGGAGTATAAAGTCTGCTTTGGCGGCTCTGAAATCGCCTTAACCTCGTAAGGAGCAAACTGTTGATAATAATTCGACCACTGCTGCTGCTGTGTCTCATAATGTTTCCACTGCCAGGCGAGCGACACTGCTGATTGATGCTGCGGATTACGCGCCGCGACATCTGAATAATAACTGACCCATTGCGCCGCACGCACGGCCTCTGTAGCATGATGATGGGAAAGGCGTAAAGCTTCAGTAGAAGCCATCTGTGAAAGTGCTGGGGTAGCAATAAGCATGGCCATGATTGCTGGCCGCCATTTGAAATAATAACTCCATCTGTATTTCACAGATGCTAAATTTCACAATCATCTGACTGAAATGGTAACCAGCGTTAGTGGTAACCCATTTTTGATTAATGGGTTAACCCTATTAGTCGCCAGTACCTTCAGCGATTAGTTGCCGAACTAATTGAATATTACTTTTTGCTGCCTGCACCAAACGACCTCGGAAATTTAGAATACTGAAGTCTGAGCTAAGACGGGAGAAGACCTTACCATGGCTGCAAGCCTTCCGCTCACCAGTGAACTTTCACAACTTCATAGCGAGCAAGTTGAGGTGATGAACGGATGTATATTAAAAAACAGCTGCGTATGAACCACGAAGCGAGCCAACAGGGCAGCGCTCGCAGCCAAAGTGATGCCTCAACTCTAAAATACAAACTACCGCCCTAGTCTGAGAAGGCCTTCAAGACGTGAAGCGCGACTCCATGGTGAAGACTCGTCGCCACTCCAGAGGCGGAGAAGCGGCGGAGCCGCGAAGCGAATCTCCGCGCTCCTTTTCTCCCAGTCTCCCAGTCTCCCAGTCTCCCCTTCTCCCTGTCTCCAAGTCTCGCCCTCTCCCTGTCTCCAAGCCGCCGCCGCTCAACAGGCTCTTGCACCAGCATGACCAAACGGGCATAATCCGGTCATGAGCACGGCTGTTTCAATGCCCGAGGTCATGGACCGTCTGCAACGCCTGTCCCCGGAGGACATGGCGGTGATCGAACGCGTGCTCACGCAACTGGAGATCAACCGGACGGTGGCCGAGCTGGACGACCTGACCGACGACCTGCGCGCGAACGGCCTGATGGAGAGGCTGCCCGGGATCATCCACGAGGTGCGGGAACGTCATGCCGCCGGGACGTGACCATCGTCCTCGACACGAATGTGGTGATCCGCATGTTCGGACGGCAAAGCACGCTGCGGCGGCTGATGGAGGCCGTCAGCTATGGGGAGATCAGCGTGGCGCTGTCGCCCGCCATCTGGCTGGAGTATGAGGAGGTGTGCCAGGAGCTGCGGAGCCCGGGGCACTGGGAGAAGCTGCAAAAGCTCTTCACGCTCGTCTCGAACGCGCACGGGACGATCATACACACGAACCCGGCCTTCCGCTTTCAAACCATTCCATCCGTCCCTGATGACAACGCCTTTGCGGACTGCGCCATCGCCGCGCATGCCTATTTCATCCTGACGGATGACGGCGATTATCAAACGCTGCGAAACGCCGGCTATAAACCCCAGCCGATGAGACCGGAGGAGTTCATCGCCCGGCATCTGAAGCCCTGAGGAAGCGAACGCTTCATCCTTCGCAGAGGCTTCGAAGAATGGGAGGGCGGCCGGGCTCCCCTTCCAAGACTCCACCACTCCATCACTCCAGCATCCCAGGCGGCAGAGTCGAGGACGAGTTCGAGTGGGAGGACGAGGACGATTGGGCTGACGCCGTCACGCCGCGAGATGGAAATACCCGTGGATGTGCGGGAAGCCGCGGAAGTACCAGACCATGTCGGGGCCTTCGATCTGCCAGGTGTCCCACACCTGGTCGCCGCCGATGTCGTATTCGCCGCCGTAGCAGGAGATGAAGAGGCGCTCGATGATTTTCTTTTCCTCGATGGTCTTCAGCGTGGCCTCGACATCGGCAGGACGGAAGCAGACGAGCATGCGGCGCATGGTTTCGAGCAGCTTCGCCTGCTGGTCCTTCGTGAGGTCGGCTCCGGCAAGGCCGGGGAGGTCGTTCGCACGGCGGGCGATGACCTCGGCGGGCTTCTCCGAACGCGGTTCGCGGGCGACGAGGATTTTCTCGCGCTGCTTGCCGTCGAGGGCGCTGACGAACTCGTTGAAGGCGAGGCCCTGATACCAGAAGGGGTTCCCGGCGTGGTCCTTCTCCTCCCGGAAGGCTTTGGCGAAGTTCCCGTAGAAGATGGGCCGGCCGCCGAAGCCCGCGGCGTGGGCGGGATGCACGAAGGTGCGGCGGGTGACGTGGTGGCCGGTGTAGAGGAACTCGAAGTCGTCATCCTCCGGCGTGCCGAAGAAGCCGACGGAGGGCGTGTTCTTGATCTGGCCCATGAGGTCCTTCTGCACCTGCCAGTTCATCTTTTCGCGATGGTCGGGGTGATGCAGGGACTCGAAGATCTGCTTCACGAGGTCCTGCTGGTCCGGCGTGTAGAAGGTGTGCAGGCGCTGCTCGGGGCAGATGTACCACCAGTTGCTGACGAAGCCGCGCTTCGCGTGGTCGCGCGGCAGGACGATCTTCGCCCGCTGCTCCTCCGTGAGACTCTTGTAGAACTGCATGGCCAGCGAGTCCTTCGACGCGCCGGCGGCGGGGGCGGCGCGCAGCGATGGAAACGCGGCGAAGGCGGCGGAACCAAGCGTGCGGAGGATGTCACGACGGCTGGTGAGTTTCCCGGCGGTGGAGAGGAGGGGCGAGTTCATGGGCGGAGTGTCCCAAATACGGCGGCGAAAGGCGAGAACGATCTTGGGGCCCCACCTGAGACGCCCCTCACGGCCGCCGGGACTGCACCAGCGCCTCGCTTTTGATCTTCTGGATGGCCTCGTCGCCCTGAGCGATGAGCGGGTCGAACATGGGGATCTCCTTCGCGTTCTGGCCCTGCTCGTGTTTGCGGAAGCCGAAGAGGTAGGTCTCGTTCTGCGGACGCCAGCGGTTGAAGAAAAGCGTGTCCTTGGCGATGACGGCGCGGCGGAGGTTCTCAAGCGCGGGAGAGGGCGCGTCAGGCATCTTCAGGCCGAGGCCTTCGACGAGTTTCGCGGCGAGCTTTTCGTAGCCTTCCTGCGTATAGTGGACGCCGTTCTCCGTGAGCGGCTTCGCGGTGCGGCCGGGCTTCGGCAGGCCGCCCATGAGCTCGAACCAGTCGATGAAGTAGGCGTTCTGCATGCCGGCGAACTTCCGCAGCGCGTCGCGCAGGCTGGAAAGGTTCGCGTTCTGCTCGGAGAGGTCCGGCAGCGGCGGGGCGAGTGTTTCCAGCGGCGGAGGCGAGACGATGATGATGCGCACGCCGGGAGATTTCGCGCGGATGAGCTCGATGAGGCTGCGGTAGCCGCTCAAAAAGTCCGGCAGGCCGCCGAGACGCTCGAAGGCGAGCTCGGAGCCGTAGCAGAGCATGACGACGGTGGGCTTGAGCATTTCCAGATGGCCGGAGAGACGCTGCAAGCCCTCCTCCGGCGGGCCGAAATACGAGCGCGCATGACCGAAGACCGTGTCGCCGCTCCACGCGAGATTGCGCACGCTGACCTTCGTGTCGCCGAGGGCGAGGGCGAGCCTCGGCTCGAAGGCACCATAGCGCTGCTCGCGCTCGAAGACGGTGTTGCCGAGCAGAACCACACGGTCGCCATCCTTGAACTCGAACGTGGCGGGCTGGGACGGCGCGGCGGGCGCGTCTGTCGTCTGGGCGCAAAGGGAAGCCGCGCTGCTGAGCGCGATGAGACCGGCGAGGAGGCGAAGATTCATGCGGGATGTATTGGAGCGGAGGCGGCGGGAATTGTCCAGCGTGCAAAGCGGGCTCAGGCGCGTTTGCGCAGCACCAGCAGCACATCCGCGTAACTGTCGTCCAAACGGAGCGGCTCGGCGAGGTCGTAGGTGAAATCGTAGCACTCGACGAACTCCAGTTCCGGCACCTTGCGCAGCAGTGCCTTCAACTGGGCCGCGTCATAGGTTCGGAACTGCCAGCGCGTCTCCTGCATGTGCGTGCGGCCGGAGTCGGTGATGCGCAGACGGGTGCGGAGCTGTTCCAGGCGCGTTTTGCGGTCCGCAGGCCAGGTGTGGGTGTTGCACACGACCTCAACCTTGCCGCGCTTCGCCACCCAGCGCTCATGCTCGGGGCCGCCGCGGTCGTAATCCGTCAAATGCAGGCCGAGGAAGAAGAATCCGCCGGGCCGCAGAGCCGCCGCGACCCGCCGCAGGCACTCGGCGGCGTCTTTTTCCGTATGCAGGTATTTGAAGGTGCTCACCAGGCAGTGGGCGAGATCAAAGCCGCCCTTCACGCCCTTGGGCAACGTGAAGCTCTGCATCCAGTCCTCCCACAACCGCGCCTTGAGGCCGGCGGAAGCCATGCGCTCCAGCGCGAACTCGATCATGTTCGCGTTTCCGTCAAATCCGCTCACGTCCCAGCCGCGGCGGGCCATCTCCAACGCCAGACGGCCGCTGCCGCAGGCCGGTTCGAGCAGCCTTCTCCCCTGCCCGTCTCCATGTTTCACGAAGGCCCCTTCGAGAAAGTCGGCCTCCTGCCGCGTGCCGTCGTCGAAGACGATGTCGTAATAAAGAGGCGTGTCATACCAGTCGCGCTGTTCGGTGGGCATGCGGGCATGATGCGGACGGGACGATGATGTGCAAGGAAAGCGGATGCCGGACTTGCGCCGCATGCCAGGGAGAGGGCAAGGAACGTGAGGAGCCGCAGCCAGCCTGCCCCCACTGTTTGAAGCCCAACATTCCAGTCGGGCACATTTGACAAGAAGGGTTATCGGCCGGAAAGCCCGCGGGTTACCACAAACAACTCAACACACCCCATGAAAAGCTGCCTCCACATCCTTCTGGCCTGTTTCGCCCTTTCCCTCAATGCCTTCTCCAAAGACATGACCTACCCCAAGGCGGAGCCCATGATCTCCCTGTCCGTGCCGGAGGCCTGGGAGACGGAATGGGAGGACGACCTGCTCTACCTCCGCGCCGATGATGATGACAACGTGGTCGTCGAAGTCTCCGCCTTGAAGGCCACGAAACAGGAAGGGGCCAAGGCGCTGGAGGAGATGAAGACCGTGGTGCAGGATGCTTTCAAGAACGTGGAGTGGAAGCCGATGCAGGAAGGCGGCAGCAACAACGTCGGCATCTACATTCTCAATGGCAAGGGCCAGGACGATCAGGGCATGGCAAACATCAACGCGATCATGGTGACCAATGGTGACAACGACAAGCTCTTCATGGTCTTCATCGCCGCATCGCCAAAGGGCTCGGAGATGCACGGCGCGGCCATCGACGCGCTGCTGAAGTCCCTCAAGAAGATCTGAGATCAGACTGGCTCCATCTTCCGCCCATGAACAAGACCGCCCTGCTCGCGCTCGCCTTCCTGCTTCCCGTGGCGGAGGGCCGTGCGGACACGCAGGTGGTCTTCTTTGCCAGGGAGACCAAGACGGACTCCACTCGCATCGCCCTGAGCATCGAGAACGGTGAAAAGGTCAGCGGGACCAAAGCCTGGCTGCCGAAGGACGGGCACGGGGCCCGCGGCCACCTCGATGGCATCGTGAATGGCGATGTGATCCAAGTGCTGTGGACCTTTGAGATCGAGGGCAGCGAGCAGAGCGAGGAAATGGTGCTCAAACTCGATGGCGGGCAGCTCATGATCGGCGAGGGCGAGCTCGTCGAAGGCGGCAACGGCCGCATGAACCTCAAGGAGCCGAACAAGGTGGCCTTCACCACCTCGCTCAAAAAAGTGCCTTATACCGAGCCGAAGGCCGGCAGCCCGGAGCGGAAGGCCATCATGGATTCCATGCGAGTGCCCGTCACCGGGTATGCGGGCAAGGCGGTGCAGTTCACCGGCACCGTGCGCCAGGTGGGAAACTGGGCCAGCTTTACCGGCAGCGTGGCTCCCGCTGATGGCAAAAAACCGCGAAACGAGGACATCGCCGCCACGATGGAGCTCGATTTCGCCGCGCTGCTCCAAAAGGACGCCGAAGGAAACTGGCAGACGCTCCACTGGGGCTTTGCCGGAGACACCAGCGTCATGGAGGAAGCCCGCGAAAACCACCCCAAGGCGCCCTGGCCGCTCTTTGAGCCGGTGTGGTGACCTGCAAACCCCGAGCTCCCATGAAAACACCGCTGCTGCTCGCCGTGCTGCTCACGGCCACCTCGCTCCTCGCCCAGGACAAAGCGGCGCTGAAGCGCATCTCCACCGTCTTTGAGTCCGTGGAGCAGAACTATGAAAGCTGGCCCTGCCTCGGCTACAGCGCACAGGGACTCGAGGGCGGATTCTCCTTCGAGCACCACGTTTGGAAGAGCGAGGACGAGCCGCCTCTCTACCGCGTCGAATCGCTCACCTATGACGATCACGGCGAGGGAAAGAAGCAGTTCTTCATCCAGGGCGACGAGCTGCTCTTTGTGCTCGACCGCTCCGAGATGACGCCGATGCAGGAGAAGGCGGCCACGAGCGTCGTCGAAAAGCGTCTCTACTTCGCCAACGGCAGCCTCATCCGCATGCTCACCAAGGAAGGCAAATTCGCCGCAGGCAAGCCCACGGACACCACCGCCCTCAAGAACAAGGACATCCCCATTGATGAAGTCCAAGGCGCTGGAGAGCTCTTCGGCGAACTCGAGCAGGAAGTCAGGGCCATCATCGCCAAGGCCCGGCAGATCGCCTCCGACGAGGCCCCTGGCGGCGGCGTGGCGGAAGCAGGTGCGGCCACCGTCGGCGAGGGCTGGCGCCTCATCCGCGGCTCACAGTCCCGCGACGGCCGTTTCGCCCTCGCCTGGGGCATGCAGGGCAAATCCACGCCCGATGGTGAAGCCGACGAGGACGGCACGCTCTCCGCCGCGGACCCGGAAGCCAAGGGAATCACCAATTACGCCATCGATCTCCGCAGCGGAGCCATTCTTGGCAAAACGACCGGCCAGCATGCCGGTGACCGCCCTGACTTTGGCCACTACACCCACGAGGTCGCCTGGGGTTCCGCTGACACGGCTTTTGTTCAGGTATGCAGCGGCAAGTGGGCCACCTACACCGCCGCCGTCTATCAACTCACGCCGGACGGGAACGGCCTGTCCGAAGCGGCGGACCTGCTTGAACCCGCGAAGAAGGCCGCTTTTGAGCACTTGGAGAATGGCGGATTCTTCAAGAAGTTCGACAAGGACGCCTTCACCGTCACCCTGCACGATGTGAACATCGCCCAGCGCGGCGCCTCGACGGTTGTGGTCGTTGAAGCCAGCGGCCAGATCCCGAAGAGCGATCAAGACGGCGCTTACTTTGACACCACCATCACCTTCAAACTCATCCCCGATGAAAACGGCGGCGCTCCCAAGCTCAAGTGGAGCGGCACTGAGCAACACTCCGATTGATCCGCCCATGAACCCGCCCGCCGTGCCCGAATCATCTTCTCCTGGTCTTGGCCGCATCCTGGCGGGCCTCAGCCTCATCGCCGTCTGGGCTCTCGCTCATGTGATGTTGTTCTACCTCGTCTTCGTGAGCAGCTTTTTGCTGGAGCTTTTTCTGGGCATCGCACGATCCATTTTGTTCCCCGGTGAATCACGCGAGATCATCATCGACAGTGACAAGTCCGTGTGGGCCGGCCTGCTCACCCTGGGCCTCTGGCTCGGCGGAGCCGCAGGCGTTCCGCTCGGACTGCGCGTCTTCTGGCGCGGGAAGGCACCGCTCCTGAAGCGCCTCTTCTGGCTCGCCCTTATCGCGGCCATTTTGCTGGATGCGGGTGCGCTCGTCAGCCTCGTGAAATCCTGCTTGAGTTAGGAGAGCCGGTTGACCACGAATCCGGCGCGCCTCCGAAAAGGTGGCAGCCTGCCCTGAAATTTAGCCACAAACAGGCCCAGTATTTGCTCTTGAATCCTGCGTTCTGGCGGCGATGAATGCCGCCCGTTTCCCTTGGACGGCTCCCCGTATGTTCGCCTGGGACAATTTTTTCTGGCTTGCCAGCTACATCCTTGTTTTCACCGCCCTGTCTGGCTTTGGAGCCCACAGGATCAAAGTGCTATACCATTTTTGGAAGCATCGCTCCGACGTGCCGAGTCCGGCGCGTGAGTTTGACGAACTGCCGGTCGTCACCGTCCAACTGCCGATCTTCAACGAATACGACGTGGTGGAAAACCTCCTGCGCTGCGTCAGCGCCCTGGATTATCCGCGTGAGAAGCTGCAAATCCAACTGCTGGACGACTCCACCGATGAAACCGCCGCCTTTGCCGAGAAACTGGCCGCAGGGCACGCCGCGCAGGGACTCGACATCGAATACCGCCACCGCACGAACCGCCATGGCTTCAAGGCCGGGGCGCTCGACGAGGCGATGGCCTCCGCGAAGGGCGAGTTCATCTGCATTTTCGACGCCGACTTCCAGCCGCAGCCGGACTACCTCAAGAAACTCATCCACCACTTCACCGACGAGAAGGTCGGCATGGTCCAGGCGCGCTGGGGGCATGCGAACAAGGACTTCTCCCTGCTCACCCGCCTGCAGGCCCTCTTTCTGGACGGCCATCTCGTGCTGGAGCAGACCGCCCGCAGCCGCCACGGCGAGTTTTTGAACTTCAACGGCACCGCCGGCATCTGGCGGCGCAAGGCCATCGAGGATGGCGGCGGCTGGCAGCATGACACGCTCACGGAAGACCTCGACCTCAGCTACCGCGCCCAGTTGAAGGGCTGGAAGTTCATCTACTTGAAGGATGTCGTCGTTCCTGCCGAACTGCCGCCGGACATGGACGGCTTCAAGAGCCAGCAGCACCGCTGGACGAAGGGCTCCATCCAGGTGTGCAAAAAAATCCTCGGTGACATCTGGCGCAGCGACATCCCGCTGGCGCTGAAGCTGGAGGCCACCGCTCACCTCACCTCGAACTTCGCCTACCTGCTCACGCTCTGCACGCTGGTGCTCATGTATCCGGCGAATTTCGTGATGGGCAGTTCGTGGCACAAGGCGGTCTTCGTCGATGTGCCGGTGTTCTTCTTCGCCTCGCTCAGCGTCATTGTCTTCTACATGACCGCCCAGGGCTCGCAGAGCAAATGGGGCTGGCTGAAAACTCTCCCCTACGTGCCCATGCTGCTCGCTCTCGGCATCGGGATGAGCATCAACAATGGCAGGGCGGTTCTCGAGGCGCTGCTCAACCAGGACAGCGAGTTTGTGCGCACGCCGAAGTATGGCATCGCCACACAGGCGCAGGCGGCGAAGAAAAAAACGCACTACAAGGCCGGCAAGTCCATCGCGTTGTGGATCGAGGTCGCGCTCACCGGCTACTTCGCCTGGATGATCGCCCTTGCCGCCCAGCGCGGCCAGTGGGGCTCGATCCCCTTCCTGCTGCTCTTCTTCGGCGGCTTCGGCTATGTGGCCGCCGGTTCGTTGATGAAACGTTTCAGCATGGAGCGCTTCCAGACGGCCCCGGTGACGGCTTGAGTGCGGGTTTCTCCGCAACGATGCGCGGCTTGCCCTGTTGAAGGATGAAAATCATTCTTCGTGAAAATCCGCCGCACTCTTCTCTGGTTGCACCGCTGGGTGGGTGTCGTTGCCGGTCTGGTCATCTTGTTTCTCGCCATCACCGGCGGAATGCTGGTCTTCCAGCACACGCAGGACCGCTGGTTGAATCCAGGGTTGTTTCCGCATCAGACGGGAAATCATGCGCCTGTGAGCAAGGCTTTGGAGGAGGTGGCCCGGAAGCACCCGGACATGCGCGTCCAGGGCATCAGGCTGCCACGGGACAAGCACGACGCGCTGGTCCTGATGGGCGGAAACCGCATGATTCACTGCGATCCGAGTTCCGGCGCGATTCTGGGCATCCGCCCGCGCATGGGCCTGTGGTGGCAGACGTTGGTAAAGCTGCATGTGAACCTCATGCTTGGCACGACGGGCGGATTGATCGTCGAAATCGCCACTTGGACAACGCTAGGCCTCGCACTCACCGGTTTGTGGCTGTGGTGGCCACTTCGCATCTTCGGTTTCCGCAAAGGCGCAAACTTCCGCCGCTTCAATCTCGATCTGCACAGTGTAGCGGGCCTTTATTCGTCGTTGTTCCTCATCATCGTCTGCATCACCGGCCTCACCATGCGGCATCTGCATCTTGAGCATCCGCATTCGCCCGGATCGCACGCTCCGCAGGCCGGAGCACGACGAATCAGCGTCGATGCGGCGGTTCACGCTGCCGAAGCCGCTCTGCCCGGAGCCAGGGCCGCCGCCGTGGAAATACCGCCGCCGAACCCGCATGCGACCTATCGCATCTAACTCGCGTTTCCCGAGGACGGATCGCCCGCGGGCCGCAGCGTGGTGTTTGTCGATCAGTGGAGCGGCAAAGCGCTCGCCGTTCATAGCGCCCGCGAAGGCGGATGGCTGCAACGCTACAACAATCTCCAGCTCTCGCTCCACATCGGCGCCGTCGGTGGCACGGCCACGCGATGGATCGCGTTCTTCGTCTGCGCGGCACTGCTCCTGCAGATTTTCAGCGGCTATGTGCTGTGGTGGAAGCGCACGGCGTAACTTTTCCCGACGCGCGGGGTTTCTCGGCGGTCATGAAATCGCTTCTCGCCCTCGCTTTCGCCTCAGTCACAGTCCACGCCGCCAATTCGACCGACTGGCCGCGCTTTCTCGGCCCCACAGGTGCGGCCATCGTCACGGAATCGAAGGTGCCGCTGAAATGGAGCGACTCGGAGAACATCGTGTGGAAGGCGGAGATGCCCGGCCCCGGTTCCTCCAGCCCGATCGTGCATGGCGACAAGGTTTTCGTGACCTGCTGGACGGGCTACGCCGACAAGGAGGGTGCGAATGACATGAGCAAGCTCACGCGGCATCTCATCTGCCTCAATCGTGCCGATGGAAAGGTCCTCTGGGACGCCCCGGTGCCCTCCGCCGCCGCGGAAGATCCGTGGCAGGGTTTCATCACCGAGCACGGCTACGCCACGCACACGCCGGTGACGGATGGCGAGCGCGTTTATGTGTTTTTTGGCAAGAGCGGCGCGCTGGCCTTTGACATGCAGGGCAAACAACTGTGGCAGACCTCCTGCGGCACAGGCTCCGGCCGCATGCGCTGGGGGTCGGCGGCAAGCCCCATTCTGGCTGGCGATGTGCTTGTGGTAAACGCAAGCGACGAGGCTCAGGCGATCATCGGCCTCGACAAAAAGACCGGCAAAATCGTTTGGAAGGCCGAGGGCGAGTTCGGCATGGCCTACGGCACGCCGAACGTGTTTCAGCGCGATGGTGTGACCGACCTCGTCATCGCCGTGCCGCAGGAATTGTGGGGTCTGAATCCAGAAACCGGCAAGCTGCGCTGGTATGCCGTGCATGGCCTCAGCGGCAATGTCTCCCCCAGCGTGATCCCCGGCGGCGACACAGCCTACGTTTTCGGCGGCTACCCCGCCACGCGCAGCACGGCGATCAAACTCGGCGGCAAGGGCGACATCACCGCCAATGCGATCCTGTGGAGCAGCAACACCAGCTCGTATGTGCCGACGCCGATCCTCAAGGACGGCCATCTTTACGTCGTGAACGACCAGGGCTTCGCCACCTGCATCGACGCGAAGACAGGACAGGATGTGTTCCGTGAGCGCGTGATCGAAGGCGGCGGCGGTGGAGCGGGAGGCGGACGTCGTGGCGGCGGTGGGAAGCCGTTTTATGCCTCGCCCGTGCTCATCGGCGACAAGCTGGTCTGCGTCTCGCGCAAAAACGGCGCCTACATCATCGCCGCGAAGCCAAAGTTTGAGCTCATCGGCCACAACGTGCTCTCGCTCGACAATTCGCAGTTTAACGCCACGCCTGCGGTCAGCGGCGACCAGTTGCTCCTGCGCAGCGAGAAGGCCGTTTACTGCATCGGCACGAAGTAAGTTCGTTCATGCAGCGAAAGGCCGTGCCGCAGGTAGCGTAGTCATCGCCTCATGATTCGCTCCCTGCTTCTCGCCGCCGGCGCCCTGGCGCTGTTTTCCACTCACGCCTCCGCGCAAAACATCCGCGCCGGCATCATCGGCCTCGACACCTCGCACGCCGTCGCATTCACGAAGACGCTGAACACCACGCCGCAGAAGCCGGAAGTCATGGGCCTGCGTGTCGTCGCCGCTTATCCCCAGGGCTCGAAAGACATCGAGTCGAGCACCAAACGCGTGCCCGAATACACCGAGACCGTCAAAGCCCTCGGCGTCGAGATCGTGCCATCGATCGACGCCTTGCTCGACAAAGTGGACGTCGTCTTCCTCGAAACCAACGACGGCCGCCCGCACCTGGAGCAGCTTTTGGAGTGCCTGGAGGCGCACAAGCCCGTGTTCATCGACAAGCCCATCGCGGGAACGCTGGTCGATGCGATCAAGATGTTCGACGCCTCAAAGAAAACCGGCATTCCTGTCTTCTCCTCATCATCCCTGCGCTTCGGCAAGAGCACCCTCGCCGTGCGCAAAGGCAGCATCGGCCGCGTCAGCAGCGCGGAGACCACCAGCCCTGCCAGCCTGGAGCCGCATCATCCCGATCTATTTTGGTATGGCATCCATGGCGTTGAGTCGCTCTTCACCCTCATGGGCACCGGCTGCCAGGGCGTGAAACGCGGCACCACCGCCGACGGAAAAATCACCGTCACCGGCACGTGGGAAGGCGCGCGCACCGGCACCTACACCGAGGGCAAAGGCTATGGCGGCAAGGCCGTGGGGGACAAAGGTGCGGACGACACCGTCGGCAAATACGAGGGCTACGACCCGCTGCTCTTCTCCATTGTGCATTTCTTCCGCACCGGCATCGCGCCCGTCACGCCCGAGGAAACGCTCGAAATCTATGCCTTCATGGAAGCCGCCGACGAGAGCAAACGCCGTGGCGGGGCCGAAGTGACGCTGAAGGAGGTCATGGTCAAGGCGCTGGCCGAGGCACGGAAGTGACCGCGCTAAACGCCGCGCCTCCGGAGTTTTGTGTGCGGCGTAAATTATTCCACACATGCGCTATGCAGCGCGGGAAATTCATTCAACATTCCTCCCGTGCATACGTCTGTCAGCGCATGTCCCGACCTGTGTGCGGGACATGCAAACAAAACCCAACCCAACACCGACATGAAAACTCCCGCCCGCCTCAGCACCGCACTCGTCTGCGCCAACATGCTGGCCGCAGGATTCCAGCAGAGCACCATCCTGGCCGAAACAGCGCCTCCGAAGACCTCGGCGGCTGACTTCCAGGCCAAGATCGTCAAGGACGGCACGCCGCTGCCGAACAACGGCCAGCTCCAGATGAGCTACGCCACCGTGGTGGACAAGATCCTCCCCAGCGTCGTCACCATCTACTCCTCCGCGCCGATCAAAACCCCTGAGATCGACCAGATCCCGCCGCAGCTCCGCCCTTTCTTCTACCGTTTCTTCGGCGCGCCGGATGACTTCGGCGGCATGAACGAGGACGACGAGCCCCCGTTCAATCCCCGCGGCCGTCGGGGCCAGCCACAGCGTCCGCAGACACCACCGGAAGACGAGCAGAACCAGCAGCGCGGGGTCGGCTCCGGCTTCATCATTTCCGCGGACGGCTACATCATGACCAACAACCACGTCATCGCCGACGCGAAGAAAATCGAGGTCTCCGTCGATGTGGACGGCAGCAAGAAAAACTATACCGCCGAGGTCATCGGCGCCGATCCGCTCACCGACGTCGCCCTGATCAAAATCAACGCCACCGGCCTCAAGCCCGCCACCCTCGGTGACAGCGCTAAAATCCGTGTCGGCGACATCGTCCTCGCCGCCGGCGCGCCGATGGAACTCAGCCGCTCCGTGACGCAGGGCATCGTCAGCGCCCTCGGTCGCAGCGACGAAGGCATCGTCGGTAAAGGCCGCGTGAAAGGCTACGAAGACTTCATTCAGACCGACGCCTCGATCAATCCCGGCAACTCCGGCGGCCCGCTCGTCGATGGCATGGGCCGTGTCATCGGCATCAGCACCGCCATCCTCTCCCGCTCAGGCATGAACGCCGGAATCGGCTTCGCCATCCCGGTCAACATGGCCCTCGGCATCGTGGAAGACCTCCTCGATGACGGTGCCGTGCAGCGTGGTTTCCTCGGCGTTCAAATCGCCGACCTTGATGCGAACATGGCTGAGCGCCTCAAGATGAAGGAGCAGGGCGGCGCGGTCGTCATGATGGTCGGCGCTGACTCTCCGGCCGAGAAAGCCGGCATCCAACTCGAAGACGTCATCACATCCATCAATGGTCAAAAAGTGGACAGCAGCAGCCGTCTGCGCCTCATCGTCAGCGGCACCAAGCCGGGCACCGCGATCCCGATCGAGCTGCTGCGCAACGGCAAGCCCATGACCGTCACCGCCACGCTCGAAACACTGCCGGAAGAGGCGCTCGCGGAGACCGGCGCCGGTTCCCGTGCCATCCCCCGCCCCGGAGCGCCGAAACAGCAGGAAAATGTCTCCGATCTCGTTACCGGTGTCACCGTCCAGAACCTCTCCAAAGCCCTGCGTGAGCGCCACGATGTGCCGGAGAACGTCAACGGCGTCATTGTCACGAAGGTCGATCCCAACAGCCGTGCCGCCGCCATGGGCGTCGAGGAAGGCGACGTGATCTCCCATGTGAACCGCAAGCCCGTCACCACCGCCGCCGAGGCCCGCACACTCGCCAAAGAAAGCGACAAGACCGTGCTCCTGCGCGTCTGGCGCAAAGGGGACACCATGCTGCTCATGATCGGAAACAACTGACGGACGTAAGCTTCTTCAGCCCGCGCATGCCAAGTGGTGTGCGCGGGTTTTTTTGTACCGATGAAGACGTGCAAATGACGAAATCAGAAACCAGAATGACGAATCAATGACGAAGCCTGAGTGATGAAAATCCTCCCGGTCATTCCGGCATTTGAGCCTCATCCGTCATTGGCCATTCTGCTTTCGTCATTCCACCCATGCTCTTCGACGCCCACAATCACCTCCAGGACGAGCGCCTCGACCCTTGGCGCGATCAAATCATTGCCACGATGCCTCAGACCGGCCTCGCGGAGATGATCGTGAATGGATCGTGCGAGGAAGACTGGCCGCAGGTCGCCGCGCTAGCTCTTGAGCATGCCTGGGTTCGGCCAGCGTTCGGCCTGCACCCATGGTATGTCAAAGAGCGCGCAACGAACTGGCTCGATACGCTGCGTAAACACCTCGAAGCCCATCCAAGCGCAGTCGTTGGTGAAATCGGCCTCGACCGCTGGATCGAAAATCCCGACATCGACGCCCAGATCGAGTGCTTTCGAGATCAGATCGCACTCGCCGTGGAGCTCGACCGGCCAGCCACCATTCACTGTCTGCGCGCCTTCGGGCTGCTGGAGGAAACCTTGCACTCCATCACGCTGCCACGGCGCGGCTTTCTACTGCACTCGTATGGCGGTCCTGCGGAGATGATTCCGTCGTTCGCTGCCATGGGCGCGTATTTTTCCCTCAGCCCGTATTTCGGCCACCCGCGCAAGGCCGCGCAGCTCGCCGTCTTCAAGCACGTCCCGCTGGAACGCCTCCTCGCCGAGACTGACGCGCCGGACATGTGGCCGCCGGATGATTTGAACACGCATCCGCTCAAAACACCCGATGGCGGCTCCTTGAACCATCCCGCCAATCTCACGGTGAGCTACGCCTTGCTCGCAAAGATTCGCGAAATGCCGCCGCATGAGCTGCAAATGGCCGTCGCCACGAATTATCGAACCCTGTTCGGCCCTTGAGATCATTCCTCATTCGCCATTCCGGTTTCGTCATTGCTCCATTCCCGGCTTGCGTCCCCGCTCTGGCCCGCCATTTGCTCCACAGACATGCCTTCCATGCGCAAAACCAAAATCCTCTGCACTCTCGGCCCCGCCACGGAGAGTCCTGAAGTCATTTCCTCCCTCATCGCCAAAGGCGCCGACGTCATCCGCCTGAACATGAGCCACGCCTCGCATGACTGGGTCCGCGCCGTCTATGCCCGCGTGCGCGAGGCCGCCGCCGCCTCAAAGCGCGAGATCGCCGTGCTCATGGACCTCACCGGCCCCAGCATACGCACCGGCGATGTCGAGCAGCCCTGGCAGCTTCAGGTCGGCGATGTGGTCGAGTTCCGTTGCAAACCTGAGATCACCGCCAGCACGCAATACTCCGTCGGCGTGAACTACCCGGAGCTTGGCAAGGATCTCAAGGCCGGCGACACCATCATGGTCGATGGGGGCATGATCCAAATCAAGGCCACCGAAGTCTCCACCACCCGCGTCATCGGCAACGTCATGACGAAGGGCGAGATGAAGTCCCGCCGCCACATCAATCTTCCTGGCGTCCCTGTCCGCCTGCCGCCGCTGACGCAGAAAGACTACGCAGACCTCGACCTCGGCGTCGAACTCGGCGTCGATTTCTTCGCCCTCAGCTTCGCCCGCGAGCCCGGTCACATCCAGCATCTGCAGCTTCTCCTTGAGCAGAAACGCAGCAAGGCACGCGTCATCGCCAAGATCGAAAACCAGCAGGCCATCAACAACCTCGACGCCCTTGTTGAAGCCAGCGGCGGCATCATGATCGCCCGCGGCGACCTCGGCAGCGAATGCCCCATTGAAGACCTGCCGCTCATCCAGCGCCAGATCGTCGAGCGCTGCTCCTACCATGGCCGCAAGGTCATCGTCGCCACGCAGATGCTCGAAAGCATGATCGAAAACCCCGTGCCCACCCGCGCCGAGGTCACGGACATCTTCAACGCCGTCATCGAGCAGGTGGATTGCGTCATGCTCAGCGGCGAAACCAGCGTGGGCCGTTATCCCGACAAATGCGTGGAGGTGCTCAACACCGTCATCAGCCGCATCGAGCAAAAGTATCCCTCCGGCCGATTCGCCAGCGACGCCCCGCTGAAAACAAACAAGCACAAGACCGTCAAGGCCGCCATCCTGCTCGCCAACAGCATCCCCGGCTCCAAACTGCTCGTCTTCACCATTCGCGGCGTGATGGCGCATCTCCTCGCCCACCAGCGGCCTGAATTCGCGCCCATCTTCGCCTTCACGCCAAACCTGCACGTCTCCCGAACGCTTGTCACGGCACGCGGCGTGCATCCCTTCGTGCTCCAGTTCACCGAAGGCCAGCCCGAGGACAGCATTCGCAAGGCGCTCGACCTCCTGCGCGATGAAAACCTCATCAAAGCCGGCGATCCCCTCGTCATCCTCAGCGACGCTCTCTACGACGGCGTCAATGTCGATGCGATCCTGCTGCGCGAGGCTTGAACATCTGCCATCCCGACTGCAACTTCACCGGCCCAGGCTCGTATCCTTCCTGCATCCCCCATGCGTTTCCTGCCTTTGCTGCTCTCCATTCTTTTGATCACCGGCACGGCCCGGGCGGAGACACGCATCTTTGTCAGCCTCGCCGGAACGCTGCTGGAGGCGGAAATTACCGCCGTGGCCGGGGATAATGTCACATTGAAGCGAGTGAGCGATGAGCAGCCTCTCGTCGTGAGCCGCAAAACCCTCTGCAAGGAGGACAACGCCTTCATCACTCGCTGGATCGAGCAAAATCCGGAAAAGGCCCTCGCCCCAGAAGCCATGCCGGCCTCAACTCCAGCCCCAATCCAGAAGTTCAGCCTCGCCTGCCAGACGCTCCCATCCAAAAGCAACCGCGGACCTCCTGACGGAGGAGAACGCGTTGTCGAGCTTTCCTACAAGTTCAACCTCAGCAACCGCGAGGTTCGCCGCGACCTGGAGAAGGCCACGGGCATCGTCGTCACACTTGCCAAGAACACCAGAGATACCGGAAACGATTTGATCGTGCTGCAAAAGGAGATTTTCGACGTGAACATACCCGCCCAGTCGAAGATGGTGCATTCCACCACCCCTGTCCGCCTCACCTACTATCAAGGCACCCCGGCATATGGTGTGAAAAGTTATGGCTACGTCCTGATCATTCGTGACAGCGCCGGCAATGTGCTGTTCGTGGAGTCAAGCCCGGACAGCACTTCAAAGTTCACCAAGGAGATCGACGCTCTCGAACAGGTGCCTTGTGTCGTTGACCGGGACTTCAAGCTCAAGCCCGCCTCGGACGTGCCGTCCAGCTACATCAGCTTTTAGTCAGCGCCTTTGGGTGCCCGCTTTCGCGCCACGGCATAGAAAAAAGGCGTTGTCGCGGATCAAACGCAGACAACGCCCAAAATGGAAAAGATTAACCTGTTCGTGTGATTACTCGCCGCTGGCTGCGGCCTGAATGTCCTGCCCAAGGCCACGAATGGTGCGGCAGCTGGTGCCGAACAAGGTCCAGACGGTGGCGGCGGCGAGCACGAGGAGGAGGCGCTGTGTGGATGTTTTCATGGATGTGTTGATTTGGGTGCTGAGTTTGTGTGTGGAAATTGGTCAACGGCGGCGACCGTCGTTCTGACTAATTTCCGGCTGTTGATAGCATGATGCAAAACCCAAGCCAATCGAAATTGAGGCGTTGCGGGTTGATTCAACCGCGGCCGCCGGAAAAACGGCTCACTCCTTCGTCATGACCTCGTCAAGGTTGAAGAGCGTGAGACACACCCCGGCCAGCGCGGCATGCGTTGTTGGATGGATGGATTCATCACGTTTGGACTCGCCTACGGCGAGAAACTTCGTCGCGGCCTCTTGATTCGAGGCATATTGAGACTTCAGTTTCTGCAATTGCTGCCTGAGCAGCATGATCTCGCTTTGATCGGGTTTTCGGCAGATCGACATCCGAAACGCCTGCTCCAGCGCCGCGTCCTCGTTGCCACGATTCGCCAGGAGCACACGCTGCGCCAGCGCACGCGCCGCTTCGACGAAGGTGATGTCGTTCAAAGTCACCAGCGCGTGCAGCGGCGTGTTCGTGCGCGTCGTCTTCACCGCGCAGACCTGCCTCGCCGCGTTGTCGAAGAGCATCGTCGGCCCCACGATCCGCCTCCAGAACGTGTAAAGCGTGCGGCGATAAAGTGCATCACCGTGATCCTGCATGTAGCTCTTCTTGCCAAAAGTCGCCTCCTCCCAGATGCCCTCGGGTTGATACGGTTTCACCGACGGCCCACCGAGTTGCTCCTTCATCAAACCGGACACAAACAACGCCTGATCACGAATCATCCACGCTGGCATGCGAAAACGCGGCCCGCGTGAAAGATAACGATTCTCGGGATCAACCTCCGCCAACGGAGAACCGTGAACCGCGAACCGCGAACTCTGTTGGTAGGTCTCGCTCGTCACGATCAAGCGCATCAGCGCCTTCACATCCCAGCCGCTCTCGATGAATTCCGCCGCCAGCCAGTCGAGCAGCTCGCGATGCGGCGGCACCTCGCCCTGCACACCGAAATCCTCCGCCGTTTTGACCAGTCCCACGCCAAAAAATGCCTGCCAGAAGCGATTCACCGTCACCCGTGCCGTAAGCGGGTTGTCACGGCTCACGATCCATTGCGCGAGGCCGAGCCGGTTCTTCGGCGCATTTTGGGCCATCGGCGGCAGACTCGCTGGAACCGCAAAACTGACCTTCGTGGTCGTCGGCTTGTCATACGCGCCCTTTTCCAGCAGGAAGGTCTCCCGCGGCTTCGGTAGCGTGTCCATCACCATGACCTTGGTGACATTGTTGCTCGCGGAAACCCTGCCCCGCACTGCCGCCAGCAGCTTTTGCAGCAGCTTCGAGTATTCAGCGTCCTTTTCCTTGAAGTAACTCACCGCTTCCAGCAGTGGATCGACGCCTCGATTCTTCGGCTCCGTCTTCGCGATGTAGCTCGGCAGGTTGCCTGGCAGCTTGATCGCGTCGGATTCGGTGAGTGGCTTGCCCGCAGGGCGCGGGAACTTGGTCCATTCAAACGCCTCCACTTCCTGTGCGATGGCATTCACCTTCTCGGTGGCCTTTTTCACACGCTCAAGCTCGGCTGGCGTCGAAATATCCATCGCCGGTGCTGCCTGCCCGCTGCGGCCTTTGCCGTCCTCGCTCGTCTGGTTGAAGACATCGTAGAGCGCGTAGTAGTCGCGCATGGTCAGAGGGTCGAATTTGTGATCGTGGCACTTCGAGCATCCCATCGTCAGCCCCAGCCACACCGTGCTGGTCGTCTCGACGCGGTCCATCACGTTTTCGACACGCGTCTCTTCAGCGATGCGGCCGCCCTCGCCGTTGATCATGTGGTTGCGGTTGAATCCGGTCGCCAGTTTCTGCTCTGGCGTCGCGTTCGGCAGCAGATCGCCCGCAAGCTGCCAGATCGTGAACTGGTCGTAGCGCATGTTGTCATTGATCGCCTTCACCACCCAGTCGCGCCACGGCCACATCGTGCGCTCAGGGTCGCCCTGGTAGCCGTTGGTGTCCGCGTAGCGTGCCGCATCCAGCCAGTCCCAGGCCCAGCGTTCTCCAAACCGCGTGGAATCGAGCAGCTTCTCTACAAACGAACGGAATTTTGCGTCAGACCAGTCCGACACGTCAGACAAATCAGACGGCGCCGGAGGAAGTCCCGTCAAATCCAGCGCCACTCTTCTCATCAGCGTCGTCGTTTCCGCTCGTGGAGACGGCTTCAGGCCCTTCTCCGCCAGTTTGGCCCGCACAAACGCATCAATCGGATTCTTTGAGTCGTTCGCTGGCAGCTTCGGCCTCTCGATCCGCTCAAAGGCCCAGTGTTTGCCCCACTTTGCGCCTTGGTCGATCCACTGCTTCAGCAGTTGCTTCTGCGCCTCCGTCAGCTTGCGGTTGCTCTTCGGCGTCGGCATCACCTCATCGGGATCCGAGCTAAAAATGCGCTCGATGAGCAAACTTTCGTGACTCTTGCCCGCCACGACGGCCTTGGCAGCCTTGGCCTCCTTCTCCACATCCAGCCGCAGATCACCTTTGCGCTCCTTCGCGTCCTGACCGTGGCAGTGAAAGCAGTTTTCCGAGAGGATCGGCTGAATGTCCCGCGAGAAATCGATCTCCGCCGCTGGCGAAGCGGCGAAGACGCATAGAAACACGAAGGCAGGACGGATCATGAGGCAGCATCATACGACGAACGCACGTTCACTGTTGCCAAAGGTGCATGGCAGAACCTAGCATGCCGCATGCACATCCCCACCCTCATCGAGCGCAAGCGCGACGGCGGCGTCCTCAGCGATGAGGAAATCCACACCCTCATCGCCGCATTCACGCGCGGGGACATGCCGGAGTATCAGATGAGCTCGCTGGCGATGGCAATTTTCTTCCGCGGCATGACGCCGGAGGAAACCGCCGCGCTCACCGACGCGATGCTGCACAGCGGCACCATGCTCGCCTGGAACGATAGCGATCCGATCCGCGTCGATAAACACAGCACCGGTGGCATTGGCGACAAAACTTCGCTCGTGCTCGCGCCGTTGCTCGCCTGCGATGGTGTCTGGGTGCCGATGATCTCCGGCCGCGGCCTCGGCATCACCGGCGGCACGCTTGACAAGCTCGAAAGCATCCCCGGCTTCCGCACGCAGCTCAACGAAGTCGAAATCCACAACGTCATCGACCAAGTCGGCTGCGTCATGGTCGGCCAGACCAGCGGCATCTGCCCGGCGGACAAAAAACTCTACGCGCTACGCGACGTCACCGGCACCGTGCCAAGTATCCCGCTCATCACGGCGAGCATCATGAGCAAAAAACTCGCCGAAGGCCTCAACCGCCTCGTGCTCGACGTGAAATACGGCAGCGGAGCCTTCATGAAGACCGAAGAGCAGGCGCACGAACTCGCGCAAAGCATGGTCCGCGTCGGCAATGCGCTAGGCGTGCGCTCCAGCGTGCGATTGAGCGCCATGAACGAGCCCACCGGCGAATCCGCCGGCAACGCGCTCGAAGTCGCCGAATGCGTACGCTGCCTTCAAGGCGACGGCCCGCAGGATTTGGAGGACATCGTGCTCGATCTCGCCTCCGCTGTGGCCGTTTCACCTCGCGTTGATTTACAGAAGATGCTTCATCGCGGCGATGCGTGGCGCAAATTCCAGCAGATGGTCGCCCTACAGGGCGGCAACGTTGAAACGCTCGAAAAGATCACCTCCGTGCATCGCGCCCCGTTCATTGGTGAGTTCAAATCACCTGCCAGCGGCGTGCTGCAACGCATGGACGCGGGCGGTATCGGGCACGTCGTCCTCGAACTCGGTGCCGGTCGCTCCAAAGCTGCCGACCCCGTCGATTTCGCCGTCGGCTGCGATCAAATCGCCAAGACGGGCACGCAGGTGCGTGCTGGTGATGTGCTCCTACGTGTTCACGCCCGCTCGAAAAAGGCGTTGGAGCATGCGCTCGCCTTTTTGCCGCAGCACATTGAGGTCGTGTGACGTTTGTTTGCCATGAACCGCCGCCAGTTCCTCCAAACCACCGCTGCCGCCGCATTGCTTCCCGAAATCGTGCAAGCCGCACCGCCCGCGACCCGCATCATCGACACGCACACGCATTTCTATGATCCCACGCGTCCCGGTGGTGTGCCGTGGCCCGGCAAAGGCTCCAAGCTCTACCGCACCGTGCTGCCTGCTGACTGGCTTGCCGTGGCATCGCCGCATGGCGTGAAGGAAACGGTCATTGTCGAGGCCAGTCCGCTGGTGGAAGACAATCAGTGGATTCTCGATCTCGCCGCGAAGGAGAAGTCCATCGTCGGTTTTGTCGGTCATCTCGATCCGGGAGCCGAATTCGCCGCCAACTTGAAGCGCTTCGCCGCGAACCCGATCTTCCGTGGCATTCGCTGGAGCGGCAATTTCCTGCTCGATGAAGCGAAACGCGATTCCGTGCTCGCAGGGGCCAAACTCCTCGCTGAGCAAGGCCTCGAACTCGATTTGAATGGAGCGCCTGCTTACCTGCCCCACGCCGCGAAACTCGCCGCTGACATTCCCGATCTGCGCGTTCTCATCAACCACCTCGGCGCTTCCGGCGATCCGCAGGCTTTGAAACCGGAGTGGAAGGACAACATCCGCACCGTTGCCAAGCAGCCGAACGTCTTCATGAAGGTCTCCGCGCTCGTCGAGCAGGTGAAGTGTGCTGAAGGCCAGGCACCACGAGACACGGCCTACTACTTGCCCATCCTCGACCATCTCTGGGAAACCTTCGGCCCCGACCGCCTCATCTACGGCAGCAACTGGCCCGTGTCCGACAAAGGCGCGCCCTACAATGTCGTCTTCAAAATCGTGGACGAATACTTCCGCTCCAAAGGCACCGAGGCCTGCGAGAAATACTTCTGGAAGAACTCCCTCACCGCCTACCGCTGGATCGAACGCAAATAACCCGCCCCCCATTCGTCATTCATCATTCTGGTTTCGTCATTCCACCATGCGCCTCGTCATCCAACGTGTCTCCGAAGCCTCCGTCACCGTCGATGGTCAGATCACCGGCCAGATCGGCACGGGCTTGCTCATTCTCGCCGGCATCGAGCATGAGGACAGCGCCGAAGACGCCACCTGGCTAGTGCAGAAGGCCACCCAGATGCGCATCTTTGGCGATGCGGAGGGCAAGATGAACCTGTGTGTGAAAGACATCGGCGGAGATCTACTCGTGGTGAGCCAGTTCACGCTGCATGCGAGCACGAAAAAGGGCAACCGGCCCAGTTTCATCCGCGCGGCACGGCCTGAGCATGCGATTCCTCTCTACGAGCAGTTTTTGACCATGCTGGAAGCGGAGATGGGCAAGAAGGTCGAGCGCGGTGTCTTCGGAGCAGACATGAAGGTCGCTCTGATCAATGACGGCCCGGTGACGATCTGCATCGACTCACGGGCGCGCGAGTAAAATAGAAGGGCGGACCGAAGTCCGCCCCTCCTCAGGTTCTGGGGTTAAAAATCAGGCGAGACGCGGCTTCACCAGCGTTTCGAGGCGATTAACGCCACGACGTATGCGAGCTTTGATCGTGCCAAGCGGCTCGTTCAATCTCTCCGCCACCTCAGCCTGGGTGAGGCCGCTGAAATAGGTGAGTTCGATGGCTTCTCGCTGGTCGGCGGTGAGGCGCGAAACCGCGTTGTGGAGGATGGTGTCGCGTTCCTTGTCCACAAGGTTCTCATGACCTGACGGTTCAAACTCGAACTGGTCCTTCTTGTTCTCAGTCTCGAAATCGTCGTTGAGCCGGGATCGACGCTGCTTCGACCGGATGCGGTCAATAGCGCGGTTGCGTGCCAGAGTGGTCAGCCAAGTAAGCGGCTTGCCTTTGCGGGGTTCGTAGAGGTGGGCCTTGTTCCAGACCTGAACCAGCACCTCCTGCATCACGTCCTCCGTGTCATGATGGTCGTTCAGCACGTTCGAGATCGAGGCAAAAATCAAGCCGCTGTACTTCTTGTAGAAGGCTTGAAAGCTCGCCGCATCGCGCTCGGCGATGCGCTTCAAGAGACGGATGTCCGTCTCGACATTCGGATCTACTTCAGGGGTGGTTTCGATCGGAGTCATGGTGTGAGGGGATTTACTTATCCGTGCACCATTCTGCGACAAAACACCGTTTCGTCAAAGTTTGTTTTCATTTTTGTCTAAGACTTCCTCAAATCAGCTCCAATTTGTCGAAGTTTTAACTGAAGTGAGCTCGACACAGCCAGAGCCCGCCTGGCAGCGGTTTCCCAGGTGGGCGCACTCCTGTTCCTGGCGTCAAGTTTGCCCCGCAGATCACCGGGCCTCCATGCTGCCGACGAGCTGGCTCGGTGCTTCCTTCACGCTAGCGCGGTGTTTTTCGACAGAGGCCTTGATCTGCGCGATCACTTCCGGGTTCTTGTCGGCCACATTGCGAGCCTCGGAAGGGTCTTCATCCACGTTGTAGAGCTCTGGCACCTCATGGGCGACCGGCTTGTCCGGGCCGTAGGAACTGCGCGTGATGAAATGTGCCTTCCATGGGCCAAGGCGGGCGGCGTAGAGCTGCTGGCCGCGGTAGTAGCAAAACACATCACGCTCCACCTTTCCGCTGCCAAGCAGCAGCGGAGTGATGTCTTTCCCGTCGATCTCGCGATCCTGCGGCACCTGCGCCCCGCCGAGCTTCGCGAAGGTGGTGAACAAATCCATCGTGCAGGCCACATCCTGGCAGACGGACCACGACTGGATCTTCCCCGGCCACCAGGCGATGCCGGGCACGCGCATGCCGCCCTCCCAGGTGCTGCCCTTCCCTTCACGCAGCAGCCCTGCGCTGCCACCCGTCTCGCCCATGAGGAGCCAGGGGCCGTTGTCGCTGCTGAAAAACACCACCGTGTTCTCCGCGAGACCTGTTTCGCGCAGCGTGTCGAGCACGCGGCCCACGCTCCAGTCGAGTTCCTCCACCACATCACCGTAAAGGCCGCGCGGGCTTCTGCCTTTGAAGTCCTTTGACGCAAACAACGGTGTGTGCGGAAAAGTGTGCGGGAAGTAGAGAAAAAACGGCCTGGCCTTGTTCGTCGTGATGAACTTCACCGCCTCCTCGGTGTAGCGCCGTGTCAGCGTGGTCTGGTCGGCTTGTTTTTCGACCAGTTCCATGCCGCGATACAGCGGCGCATTCCAGTATTCGGCCTTCTGATCCGCCAAAGCGTTCGCCAGCTTCGGATTGTCCGCGCTGGGATCCATGTCGTTCGAGTGCGGCAGGCCGAAGTGAACATCGAATCCGTGCTGCATCGGATGATGCTTCGGATCGTTCGACCACACGCCGAGATGCCATTTGCCGACGATGCCGGTCGTGTAGCCTTTTTCCTTCAAAAGCTCGGCCAGCGTCACTTCCTCGTGAGGCAGACCGCCGGTGGAGACACGGCGCAGCACGCGGAACTGATCGTGGCACATGCCGTTGCGAATCGGATAACGACCGGTGAGCAAGGCCGCGCGGCTCGGCGTGCAAACCTCCGCCGCTGAATAGAACTGCGTGAAGCGCATCCCCTCCGCCGCCATGCGGTCGATGTTTGGCGTCCGGATCGTCGGATGCCCGTAGCAGCCGAGATCGCCGTAGCCAAGGTCATCGGCGTAGATGATGACGATGTTCGGCGGCGCACCAGAAGCGGAGAGCAGAGGACAGAGAGCGGAGAGGATGAAAAGCAGGTGTTTCATGGCAGGGAGATCACTTTTTCTTCTTTGCGGCCTTCGCCGGAGCGGAAGCGCCGCGGCCATTCGGTTTCGCGGGATCGTAGGCGGGATTTTTTGTCGGCATAATCGCTCCGACGTCCTTCTGCCATGCCTTCAGCTCGGCTAGCATCGCTTTGACGCGCTCAGGCTCCTGCGTGGCGAGATTCTTCGTCTCGCTCAAATCATCGCGCAGGTGGTATAGCTCCGGCGCATCCGGTTTCTCGAACCAATGGATGAGTTTCCAGTCACCACGACGGATCGCCGCGCCGGGAGCGCCGCCTTGATTGCCATAATGCGGGTAATGCCAGGCCAGAGAGCGCTCCGGCAGCTCCTTGCCCTCGAACAGTGGCAGCAGGCTCACGCCATCGAATTTCGCGGTGCTTTGCGTCTCCGTCGCGGCGAGAATTGTCGGCAGGTAATCCACATGGCACACCGGCGTGTCGACGACCGCCCCGGCTTTCACCATCGCAGGCCAGCGGATGATCGCCGCGTCGCGGATGCCGCCTTCATAGAGCCAGCCTTTGCCACCGCGCAGCGGCAGATTCGACGTGGGCGAGCCTTCGCTCGTGCTCAGGCCACCGTTGTCGGAGGTGAAGATGACCAGCGTGTCTTTCGTGAGGCCGAGTTCGTCGAGTTTCGCCAAAACTTTGCCCACGGCGAGATCCATCGCCTCCACCATCGCGGCATAAACGGCATGCTCCTGCACCAGGCGCACGTCACGCGGCTCCTCGCGGCCGAATTTTGGCTCCAGCCCGAGTTTTTTCCGCTTCGCCTCATACTTCACCTGCAAATCAGGCCGTGCCTGCAGCGGCGTGTGAACATCATAAAACGAGAAGAAGGCGAAAAACGGCCTCGCCTTGTTCTCGTCGATGAATTTGCACGTCTCCGTCGCCAGGCGGTCCGGCAGATGCTCGCCTGGCGGACCGTCAGGCAGACGCGGATTCGCATAGGGCGTGAAGTATTTCCCCGGACCATACGGCCCGCCCTTGTCCACACCGCCCATGTTGATGTCGTAGCCCTGGTTCTCCGGCCAGAAACCTTCCGGCCCGAGATGCCACTTGCCCGCGAAAAAGGTCGCATAGCCCGCGCCTTTCAGCATTTCAGCCATCGTCACCTCTTCGTGTGCGAGACGGTCTGAATACGGCGCGGGCAGCAGCACCGTGTTCCGCTTCCAAGCCTCTGGCTTCAGCGGTGCCCCGATGTAGTCGGTGATGCCCGTGCGCTGCGGCCAGCGCCCCGTCTGCACCGCCGCACGCGACGGGGAGCACACTGGACAAGCCGCGTAGCCGTTGGTGAACAGCGCGCCCTCCTTCGCCAGCCGGTCCACATTTGGCGTCTCGTAAAACGTGCTGCCATAGCAGCCGAGATCGCGCTGTCCGAGATCATCGACGAGGAAAAATACGACGTTGGGCTTTTGCGCAGCACTCACAGTCGCCGACAGGCAACCCAGAAAGAAAAGAGATCTCCAAAACATGATCGAAGGGAACGATCCGCCCTTCACCGACCTTGCCCTGAAGGCACTTTTTGCCCCCGCCTTCCCTCTTGCGCATCCCGTGAAAATGCCGACTCTACGCGCCCTTTTTCCGCCATGATCCCAAACGCCTACCGCACCGTCCACTGCAACGCCGTCCGCAAAGAGCACATCGGCCAGAACGTCACGCTCTGTGGCTGGGTGAATTCGGCCCGCGACCATGGTGGCGTCATCTTCATCGACCTGCGCGACCGCGAGGGCCTCACGCAGGTTGTCTTCCGCCCGGAGGAAAACGCCGAGCTGGCCGCGATGAGCCACACGCTGCGTGACGAGGACGTGTTGCAGATCACCGGCAAGGTCGCCGCTCGTCTCACCGGCACCGAAAACGCCAAGCTGCCCACTGGCGACGTCGAAATCGTCGCCACCGAGTGCAAGGTGCTCAACAAGGCCGATGTGCTGCCCTTCCAGCTCGACCGCGAGCTCTCCAACGAGGACATGCGGATGAAATACCGCTACCTCGACCTGCGCCGCGAGCGCATGAACAAGAACATCCGC